>Ga0187878_1000011_pt1 | contig 283190 bp, 277 predicted proteins | sample June2016WEW_17_1_FD_132979 | JGI IMG/M metagenome (GOLD analysis project Ga0187878, IMG submission 132979) | Peatland microbial communities from SPRUCE experiment site at the Marcell Experimental Forest, Minnesota, USA - June2016WEW_17_150 | ecosystem: Environmental > Terrestrial > Soil >... | reverse complement strand
GCTAACTCCACCGGTAACCATGCCTCGGTCACAGCCGTGACCGGCGCTACCTATACCTGGACTATATCCAACGGCACCATCACCGCAGGCGGAACTACTAACTCCATCACCTATACCGCCGGCCCCAGCGGCAACGTCACCCTGGGTATCACCATCACCGCCAGCGGCTGCCAGTGTACTAACAGCACCCAGGTCACCGTTATAACAATCGACTGCACCATCACCGCACCTTCTTCAGTCTACGCCAACTCCACTGGTAATACCGCCTCAGTCCCAGATGCCGGAGGCGGGGCCACCTATACCTGGTCGATAACCAACGGCACCATAACCGCAGGACAGGGCACCAGCTCCATTACCTGGAGAGCTGGCTCAACTGGCCCGGTCACCATCGGCATAACCGTCACTGTCGGCGGCTGCCAGTGCACTAACAGCACCCAGGTCACCGTCACCACGCCATCATCTCTCGCCGTATCTATCAACGGCAACCCAGCCTTCTGCGAAGGCGGCAGTACTACACTAACCGCCAATGCCGCTGGCGGCGCCCCGCCTTATACCTACGACTGGAGCGTCAGCACTGCACCAGGCTCATATCAAGGCAATGAATATATCGCCAGCGGCGCCGGCACTGTGGCTGTCACCGTCACCGATAGCGCTATGTGCAGCAACAAGGTTGTCAGCGACAATAATACTATGGTCACCCGAGGCAATGGTGCTACACCACATAATGCCGTTTTAGCCTGGGTGCACCCCAACTGGTGGTCAGGCCTGGACTACAACTTCGGTTATCCCAATAATACTGCCCAGTGGATATGGGAAAGCTATCAGGTAGTCCATCCTGAGGCAGGCGACGTAGTCTACTTCGAGCGCAGCTTCGACATTGCTACCGCTCCAACAAACGCCACACTTCGCATCACCTGTGATAACGGCTACGAAGCCTATATGAATGGAATCTTTCTCGGCTTAGCCCAGCTCACAGACTATAATGGCATACCATGGGAAGACAGCGATTTAACCGATAATTGGGTCGCTTCATCAGGCTGGCAATCAGTTGAGTCTTATTCGCCTACCCTTCAGATAGGCACAAACATACTGGAGATAAGAGCCGCCAATGAACAAACGACTGGGGGCACCGTGACCGCCAATCCCGGAGGCGTAATCTACGAGCTAACCTACGAATACCACTGCACCGCCTCGGACTCAGTCAATGTCATCGTCAATCCCAGGCCTACAGCCTCAGCCTCGGGCAACTCGCCCGTCGAGGAGGGCAATACCATTCTGTTAACCGGCGGACCTAACGGAATGAGTTCATATTCCTGGACCGGGCCAAATGGCTTCTCCAGCCTGGCGCAGTCACCTTCCATACCCAACGCCACTATATCAATGGCAGGAGAATATATCTTAACCGTCACCAACTCCTATGGCTGCCAGAACAACGCTAGTGTAGACGTCACCGTCAACCCGGCTAGCATCCCAACTGTTACTGAATTAGAAATCTATGAAGACCCTGGCTGCACCACAATTGCCGATTCCATGACTCCACAATTCACATACTACGCCAGGCTGTCGGTCACTCTATCTAATAACCTGGAACACCTCCAAACAGTCCAGGTAACTCTTTTCTATAATGAAACCGGCGCCGACGATATGACGGCACCGACGAGTGGCAATACTCAGACCTGTGCCATACTGACCTGCGGTGTCGGCTCTACACCTACCTGGACTATCTCCTCCGGTGCCCCTACGTCATGGACAATAGAGACCGGCGGGTGCTTCCAGCCGCCATTGAATACCACCAGCGGTGCCTGGATATTCGCCTTCAAACCAGGAAAAGTAGCCACCGAGAATATCGGGGTAGCAGATTGGGATGCCCAGGGTAAGGCAATCCGTAACCCCACCCAAACAGGCGAAAGATATGTCCGCAACAAGGACATGAACTGGTATGGTGAAATTACCGTTAATACCCCTTCAGTCGACTGGGGTGAAGTGCCGCTGGGTCTTAAATTCGAGGATACCCCGAATCCAGAGGCCGTAAGTATTAAATACATTGCCAACGGCAACTACTATGAAGACATCAGGTCAGAAGACTGGGTCGGCGGCAGTGAGACCGTAACTCTCTCTACAGGTGACCCACCTACCAATCCAGGCGAATTTGCCCTCATGGCAAATGACATCAACGAGCCAAGTAGTGCAATCACTGTCACCAGTAGCTATAACCACATAAATGACACTCGAGGCCTTACCACCGAAGCCGGCGTTACTATCACCAACAATAGTCTATGGCTATCGCTCAGTGAGGTAGGCATTGCTCCCGTAATTTATGGCGGCAATATCTACTACCAGATTGCCGAACGCTAGTCTTAGTTACTATTAAGTGATTACATTGTGGAAGCAACCTTTTTAGACCATATGAGCATTTTGGGCGAGATCAAATCACATCGAATTGCATTGTCTGCTGCCAACCCTACAAAAGTACTAAACCTTATGGGAAAAAAGTACTGCCTATGGTGAAGTCCTGATAGGTTAAGATACTTGACATTGACAAAGCCGTATGAGATTATGTAGCCGTAAGATACGATAACTAAGTAGAACGTAAGATTGGGGGGGGGCGATGAAGCACCGGTCGCAATGTGGTCACTTGACCTGTGTGGAGCCAGTAGTGAAACCGACCCGTTTTTTAATGGTCGGTTTCTTTTTAGACAAAATAGGAGGTGATAATACTTAAACCAAAGCGGTTTATTAATCTGTCACTCTGAGCCAAGCGAAGAGTCTCCGGATTCTTCGGTCGATATGCTCCCTCAGAATGACAGGGTAAAAGGCCAGAATGACAAAAAGCATTACTAAATGACCTGCAATAAAATATCCAAAAAACACAAAGGAGGTTAAACATAAAAAATGTTTAAAACGAAATTATCTACCATACTCGCCCTAGTAGCAGTTCTATCGCTGCTGCTGGTGCCGGCAGCTTATGCTGATACAGGAGGAACAACCACAGGAAGCTTCGGTGCCAGAAGCCAACCCCCAACCGTGTCTGCAATAGGAATCTTTACCGACATTACCTGCCTAAACCCTGCCCTTTCCATGGACCCATTAACCGAATACTACGTCAAGGTAACGGTTGGTTCCGTCAATAAGCTGAGCAATCTGGACACGGTCGAGGTAACCCTATTCTATGATAGTGCCGGCAACGACCCGGTTGCACCGACCACACCCAATACCCAGACCTGCGCCATACTAACCTGGAATGCCAGCGGAACAACCTGGACTATCAATCCCACCGGCGGCGGCACCACCTGGGTGCTTGGTACGTGTACAGCGCCAGCCAATCCGGAACTCACAACCGGCGACTGGATATTTGCCTTCACCCCCGGTAAGGTAGCCACCGAGAGCACCGGTACGGCTAATTGGGATGCTCAGGGTCTGGTAACCAATAAGAGTGCCCAAACGGGTGAAATGTATGACCGCGATACGGCAATGAACTGGTACGGTGAAATCACTATAACTCCCCCTCTATTGGTAGATTGGGGCCCCGTGGACTTGGGCTTGCTATTCGCTGGTGCCGCCAATCCAGAGACCGACATAAAGATTAACTACATCGCCAACGGCAACTACGCGGAAAATATCAAGTCAACAAATTGGACCGGTGCCGTCAGTGCTGAGACTGTAGCCCTTGATGAGAGCGGCGGTAATCCACCCACCGACCCGGGCGAATTTGCCCTTATGGGGAACGACATCAACGCCCTGGGTAGTGCAGTTATCGTAAATAAGACGAGCTACACTGATACAGACATCACAGGAACCCTCACCACCGAAGGCGGCGATGATGTCAACACCAACACCTTGTGGCTATCGCTCAGTGCATCCGGCATTACACCTGATACTTACAGCGGCAGCATCTACTACCAGATTACTAATCGCTAGGGTTCTTAAATCGTTTACCAGTGTCGTAGCGGTGAGGCTAAAACCTCACCGCTACGACCTTAAGTCAAAGCTATAGGATAATACTCTATGATTCAGGCTACGAGCAATAACACATGAGACGTAGCCAGCAGACTTTAGCTCCGTGACTTTCGACGTGTTTATCCTTTATAATTAATGCAGCCTCTAGGCTACATCGCGTATAGAGCGCTGAGCCCCGAGGCTAAGGGGATATTTTGGGTCGAGTCTACATTGTAAAAGGAACGCTGGTAAATGCGCTCGGAAAAGGAAATGATATGCTTTCAATAAAACAGCATGGGGTTGGGTGGCTTGCACTCCTCAGTCTCCTGTTGATGGCCAGCCTGCTTTTACCACCGCCAGCAAATGCCGGTGGGCTGGCGATGTCAGGCAGCTTCTACCGCCAGGATTTCGAAATACCCCAGGGTACTAGCCTCAGTGCCCCCGACGTCTATGTGGCTGTCTTCAACAACGGCACTGAGGACTTCAACATCAGATTAGCCACGGAAACTCCCGCCGGTGTAGAGCTGGTGCTTTCGGAAAATGATTTCCCGCTCAAGGCTGGTGAGCAGAAAAGGGTGACCATAGGCGTTAATGTGAGCGATGCTGCCATCCCGGGTCAGTATACACTCAAGGTCACTGCCGAAGCCTACAAGGAAGGTGAGGGCATAAAACTTTTGGGGGCTGCCGGGCAAACCGCCAAGCTAACCGTCACCGGTGAAGCCGGCTCGGTCGAGGTGACTTCTGTCACCCCCGACGGCGTGGCTATACCAGCCATGGTCAAATTGTATAAGCAAGCCAGCAACCAAAATCTCAGTGTTGGCTATTCTGAGACGGGAAACCTCAAGATGAAAGTAGCGCCGGGTAACTATCTGGCTGAAGCCTATGTTGGCGGCAACAAATTAGCTGATAAAAGCTTCAGCGTGGCTGCCAACGAGACCAAAAAAATCACATTGGAAGTCAAGACGGTTTACTTCGAAGGTTTCGGCATCGTTCCTAATTACAATACCAAAACCAACGAGCTGGCTTTTGCTCAGGTAGTCTATACGGTAAACAATCTGCTTGAGGCCTTCCCTGAAGCTAAAGTAATACTGAGGGTAACAGAAGGCGGCGCTCCTTTGGATGAGACCACGCTAGCCACGTTAGCCCCGCTAGAAAAAGGCAGGGCCGGATTAAGCTACAATTACATTCCAGCCGGAGGCTGGCAGAAGACAACCTATACTTTTAAGCTCGAGCTTGATATTGGTGGTAAACCCTATGTCTCCAGCAAAGAAGAAAAGCTGGAGCTGGGCACGGGCGGGTCTTCAGCGACTGCCGGTAACATTAACTGGCTTCTCATCGGGGCTATAGGTGGCGGGGTGGTGATACTGGTGCTGATAATCATCATACTGATGATGCGGAGAAGGACATACTACTAACTGTGGGCATATATGAACAAATCCATACTGAAATATATTATATTACTGAGCCTGCTGTTGTGCCTCGCGCCGGCACAGGCTTACGCCGATAATTCCATAACCGGCAGCTTCACCGTCGGCGGTAATACTATTACCCTGGCGGTGGGTGACCCTACCTACACCAGCCTGACCTTGACCTGGAATTCACCACAGCTTACCCCCGGCTGGGGACCGGCGACTCAATACGATATTCGCTACTCTCTATCTCCTATCACTACTGAGGCTGAGTGGCAGGCAGCCATCCAACTGGCAACTCCACCAACACCCCAACCGCCTGGCTCCCCTGAGACACTCCTAGTCATTGGGCTAAATCCATGTACCACGTACTACTTTGCTATCAAGGCGGCTGACGCCACTGGGACGTGGACACCGCTTTCCAACACCCCTCAGGGAACAACATTGTGTTACTCAGGAGGGGGAGGAGGTGGCGGTGGTGGCCAGGGTAGCAGCGCAGGTGGCTTATCGGCATCATTCTATGCTTGCCCGTTAACACTTACCGCAGACGTGCAGGGCAACATAACCACCGCCAGTATGACTAAGGACGGCGTACTCTGTGAGGCGTGCCTGGCCAAGGATAGTTCTGGTAAAAATACACTTGAACTCGATAAAGATACCAAGGTAATGCTTGCCGGCAATATAGTACCGTTGCTACTGAAAGTCAAAATCGCATCCAACTCACTGCCAACTGATGAAAATACCATGATAGTAGGCCCGGTCTACGAGTTCGCAGCTTATGCCTCAGCCTCCGAGACGACACCATCGCCCATAGCCATATCGCCATCAGCCAGATTGATTTTGAGTTATGACCCCAGTAAATTACCTGAAAAGACTACGGAGGTGTTCATCGACGACTACGACTCAACAAAAGGCTGGCTGCCGCTGACACCAGTACCTGGTGCCGTCGCCGAAATCGGTAAAGCACACGGCCTGTTAAACCACTTCTCCCTTTTCGCAGTCTTAGCCAAGTTCGAAGAGGCAGCGCCAGCTAAATTTGAGGTGAGCAACCTGACCGTCAGCCCAACCCAGACTCAGCTAAACCAGGAAATTACAGTTAGCGTTAACGTGGCTAATACCGGTGGGAAAAACGGAGATTATAGTCTGGAGCTAAAAATCGATGGCGCAGTGAAATCAACCACACAGGTAACCGTTGCCGCTGGGAAAAGTCAAGTAGTGAATTTCACCACCACCGGTGACACTGCCGGCAAACATCAGGTAGAAGTTGCCGGTCTTGTTGGTGAATTTGAGGTAATCAAAGCATCCGTGCCATCTGTAGTCAACTGGTGGCTTATAGGTGGAATTACAGTCCTGGTGCTAGCCATATGGTCGATCTTGGGCTGGAGATGGTTTAAAGACCGCAAAAAGACGGCACCTGCATCTGCAGCCATACCCACTGATAAATCTACTGAAAGCTGCCGAAGCTAAATTGAAGCATGTCCGGGCGAGGCTAAAGCCTCGCTGTCGCATGGCCTATCCCGCCACATCACCCAAAGGTACCAGAGTTTATAGGAAAAAGGTACTACTTATGGTGAAGTCCTGATAGGTTAAGATACTTGACAGTGCCGGCAGTGTATGAGACTATGCAGCCGCTAGATAAGATAGCTAATTTAGAATATCCGAATTGGGGGGCGATGAAGCACCAGTCGAAATTTGGTCACTTGACCTGTGCCGAGCTAATAGTGAAACCGACCCAAAGGTGAGTCGGTTTTTTTATTCAGAAAAAGGGAAAAAGGTATAAATGGCTTTTGCCGAAATCAAAGAGACGGAGATTTCAGGATGAAAAAGAAGATCTTTAATGTTTTGTTTGCCATGGTGCTGGGGGTGAGCTTTAGCTTGATGGCAGCACCGGCAATAGCGTCCTCGGTTACCTTCACCATCAATGAAAGCCCATCACCTGTATTCTCCACACTCATCCCGGATCAAGCCTATGTCATTAAGGACAACGTAAACTATAAACTATATTATGCCGGAAATAATTTTGCCTCGATTAATCTCGCCCAGTCACCCGACGGCATAACGTGGACTCCATATAGCGGCAACCCCATAATATCGGATGCGCAGTATCACGCAGATGTAAAATACTACAGCACAGGATTCACCGGAGCCAACAGCGGTACCGACCCAAGCTCATTGACCATGTATTACCGCATGTGGTATGCAGGGCTGAACCAAAATAGCATAAGCGGATGGAGATATGCTGAATCACCGGACGGAATAAACTGGTTTAACCACATACCCGTTACCCAATTCGGACCCCCAGTATATAGTGCTGCCACGGGAGTAACCTATGGTATAGCCGATGTCGTCTATACCCCCGGAGCATCCAATACGGGTACGGACTGGACATTCAGGATATATGCCAACGTCCAGTGGGAGCTTGGAGCATACGGCGGAAAGGAACTCGTAGTCATGGCCTTTTCCAGTGACGGCTACAACTGGACAGGCTACGACCCGACCGCGGCAGGTTATGCCACGCCGGTATTTGCAGGAACGCTGGTCACTAGCGACTTTGACTGCGACCATATAGGATGGTTCAAGGTCATAAAGAACAGCCCGACAGACTGGGAAGCGTTCTACTCAGGCGGAAAAGAGACGACATACCAAGCCTTGAACGGGATAGGCTACGCTACATCTACCGACGGCATAAACTGGACACGTAGTCAAACGTTATTTACAACATCTGACGGGGTGGCATGGAGAAGCCAAAGCGTATGGATGCCCTCGGTGGTCAAGACAGGGAGCAATTACCAGATATGGTTCCTCGGCTCAGACAATCCAAACCTAGATAGTTCAAACTGGATACAGTGGAAACTTGGGATGGCTAACCTGACAGTTGCCCCTACCCCCACACCCTGCGACTGGGTAGAGTACGGCAATAATCCGGTATTCGGCCAGGGGCTGCCCGGCGGTGGCGCTATGGCTTATTACCCCAAAGTAATATATGACGCTAATCAGTTTTCAGGGCATGGTAACACTGCTTATTATAAGATGTGGTTCGGCTCGGACGACGGAACAGGCACGCGCCAAATAGGTTATGCCGAATCCGCTGATGGCATCAACTGGACCGCTGGACCAAACCCCGTATTTGGATTAGTGACCGGCGCAAATCATCCACTGGTAAAATACCGACCTGACGGCTTTGGCAACGGAATTTTCTATAAGATGTGGTACGAGGATACGGCATATCTCTACAGTATTAACGCTCTGAGATATGCGGAATCTACCGACGGAGTCAACTGGACAAATGACCAAGCTCTTACTCAAGATGGTACTTATCCATTAGTCACCAACTCCTGGCCTGACTGGAATACTGGCTCTTATGGCCCCTGCGATTTAATCTACAATTCAAGCGGCTTCCCCGACGACATCAACATCTGGAACAACAAATATGTTATCTATTATATGGGAACCGACGGCACTAACGAGGCCATCGGTCTCGCCTATTCCGCCGATGGGACACACTGGAAAAGATATGTCAATAACCCTGTTCTGAGCCCGGGAACCGCATTAGATTGGGATAATACTGGCGTCGGATATTGCAGCGTGCTAAACCTTTCAGGTAACTGGCAGATGTGGTACGGCGGCGGTGTGGAAACTAATCACGGCATAGGCTATGCTACGTCGACAGATGGCATAAACTGGACTAAGCACCCTGGCAACCCTATTTTTTATAAAGACGACGGCATGCCGTGGAGGAACGATAGAACCTATACACCATGGGTATTATACGATGCCGCAAACTTCGGCGGTGATACCTGTCCTTATAAAATGTGGTTCAGCGGCAAGAGTTCTACCGGCAAATACTCTGTCGGTTATGCCTGCGCCACGCCGGTTGATGCCGGCCCTAACCAGGATGTCTGTGAAGGAGGTGACCCTATAGCACTGATAGGTGCTTCCCCATCAGGAGGTACCTGGAGCGGAACCGGCGTCTCCGGCTCTGATTTCAACCCAACAGGTCTGCTACCAGGACCATATATCGTCACTTACAGCTACACAAACGCCAAAGGCTGCTCCAGCAGTAATAACAAGACCGTTACCATAAACACCAGACCAATCGTTAATGCCGGCCCCGACCTTACAATAATTTCCGGCAGCTCGACCGTAATAGGCGGCAGTCCAACAGCTTCCGGTGGCATACCACCCTACACCTATAGTTGGGTGCCCGCTACCGATCTGAACAATCCTGCATCCGCCAATCCGACTGCCTCACCGAACACCAATACTACATATACTGTAACAGTCACTGACAGCAAAGGCTGCACTAGCATAGACAGTATGACTTTATCCGTCCAACTACCAACACCTCAACCTCTAATTGGCGGAAGTGGTGGAGGCGGCCTACCTGCATCACTCGTCGCCTGCCCGGCAACACTGGCGGTAGACATGCAGGGGACCACAACCATGGCCAGTATGACTGGTAAGGGCGTACTTTGTGAAACTTGTATTGCCAAAGATGCATCGGGCAAATATGTGCTTGAGCTCGATAAAGACACCAAATTAGTACTCGCCGGTGATAGAGTACCGCTGCTGCTTAGATTCCGTGAGTCATCCGCCCCACCACCAGCTCCCGAGAACACCACAATAGTCGGTCCGGTATACGAGATTAGCGCCTATCCTACCTCGTACGCCACAGTACCGTCTCCCGTCACCATATTGCCACCGGCCACGTTGACTTTGACGTACGACCCTAAAAAGCTGCCCACCAATGCGACGGAGGTGTTCATCGCCAACTTTGACGCGGCTCAAGGCTGGCAGGCATTGGCACCGGTGCCAGGCGTCGTGGCTGAACTCGGCAAGGCGCAAGGTCTGGCAAGCCACTTCTCACCTGTCGCCGTCCTAGCCAGGTTGGCGGAACCTAAACCGGCTGAATTTGAGGTGAGTAACCTGACTGTTAACCCGTCTCATGCTCAGCCCAACCAGGAGGTTACAGTTAGCATTAAGGTGACCAACACAGGGGAAAAGAGCGGAGATTATAGTCTTCAGTTGAAAGTGGATGGGGTAATAACATCTACAAAGCAAGTTACCGCTGCCGCCGGGACAAGCCAAACAGTGAACTTCACCACTGCCGGCTATGCGGCTGGGAAACATCAGGTGGAAGTAGCCGGCCTTAGCGGCGAGTTTGAAATTCTCAAGGTTTCCCAACCGACCAATACTAACTGGTGGTTTATCGTCGGCGTTACAGCCATAATTATGCTGATAGTAGCCCTGCTAATTGCTTTGAGGAGATAATTAGCGGCTAAAGCCTCGCCGCTACACCCCGTTGCAAAACACCGAATCCAAAGCTCCAAATCCTAAACAAATCCAAAAACCCAAATAGCAATAGCCAAGATTATTCATTTGTCATGACAAGCCGAAGGCGAAGCAATGTCTGAGTTTGCCACGTCGCCCTTCCGTGGCAGGGCTCCTCGCAATAACATAAAAACGAAAGCTATAAAAACAGAGACGCACGACTTTTCGAATTTGGTGAATTCGAATTTTGATATTGTTTGAAATTTAGTGCTTAATATTTGGAATTTGCGAGCTTCGGCTAGGCGAAGCCTTGCCACTACATCTAAAAGCGAGCCTATTACTTGTTGGCTATCTTCCACAGCGCTATAATTTACACACCATGCGTTATCGGCGTTTGATAGCTAAGTTCGGTACCAACCTGCTTACCGGAGGGACTGGTAGCCTTGATTCTAGCATTATGTCAAGTCTTGCGGAACAGGTGGCTCGCCTTCATCAGCAAGGGCACGAGATAATCATCGTATCTTCAGGAGCAGTTGCCGCCGGTATACAAAAATTGGGCCTGGCAAAGGAACACAAAGACATACCTTTCAAGCAAGTCCTGGCCTCGGTGGGACAAAGCCAGCTTATGAATGTCTACGAACAGCTTTTCAGTAAATATAAAATAATCGTCGCCCAGGCGCTGCTGACAAAGTCCGACTTGATTGACCGCGCCGGTTACCTGAATGCTCGCAACACGCTTCTAGCCCTTATTGAATTAGGTGTAATTTGCATCGTAAACGAGAACGACGTCGTTGCCACTGATGAACTCGGTGAGCTCACCTTCGGCGACAATGACAACCTGTCGGCCATGGTAGCCAATCTGGTCGATGCCGACCTTTTAGCCCTGCTTACAGATATCGACGGCCTCTATAACGCAGACCCCCAGTGTAACCCGGAAGCCAAGCTCATCCCCCGGATTGATAAGATAGATGCCGAGATAGAACGCGCCGCTGGCGATACCGCCAATTCTTACGGTGTCGGCGGTATGATAACTAAACTCGAGGCTGCTAAACTGGCTACTGCTTCTGGTGTAACCGTAGTTATAGCTAACGGACGTAAGCCTGACGTACTGACACAGATAACGCTCGGGAAAAATATAGGCACCATATTTCCGCCGCGTACCAGCAAATTGGAAAGCAAAAAACGATGGATGCTCAGCGGACTGGCTTGCAAGGGCAAACTGATAATTGACGATGGGGCTGTCCTGGCTCTTAAAAAGCAAAACCGCAGTCTGCTGCCCGCCGGCGTGGTAGGTGTAGACGGCGAATTCCAGCGCGGTGACGTGGTGGATATTTATGATTCAAATGGCAACCACCTCGGCTGCGGTATGCCAAACTACAGTGCCAGGGATATCGCTTCCATAAAAGGCGCGCATTCTGACGAGATCTCAAGCCTTCTCGGCTATGAATATGGAGCCGAACTGATTCACAGAAACAATATGGCGTTGGTGTAAGGAGTAAAATATGAAATCTCCGGTAACTGAGCTCGAAGAAAAAGGTAAGGCAGCTAAGGCAGCATCGAAGAAGCTCGCCTTTCTGCCCACTGAAATTAAGAATAAGGCTTTGCTCGCTATCGCAGACGCCCTTCAAGCCAGGCAAAAAGAAATCTTATCCGCCAACAGCCAGGATTATAAGAAATCTAAAGCTTCAGGCATGAGCGCAGTCCTGCTCGACCGGCTGATGTTAAACCCGAGCCGGCTGGATGGCATTGGCAACGATGTCAGAACCGTAGCCGCTCTGCCCGACCCTGTAGGTGAACTAATTGAAGAACGCACGCTACCCAATGGTTTGCAAATCAGTAAGAAGCGCGTACCTCTCGGGGTTATCGGTGCCATCTATGAGAGCCGGCCTAATGTCACTGTAGACATTTCGGTACTATGCCTCAAATCGGGAAACGCTGTTATCCTGCGCGGCGGCAAGGAAGCACTCCGCTCAAATCTGGCACTGGCCAGAGTTGTCCAGGAAGCCGCTTACAAAGCCGGTGTACCTCAGGGCGCTGTCCAGATTATAGAGTCAACAGACAGGGCACTTGTCGAACACATGCTTAAGATGAAGGGCACTATTGACCTTATAATACCTCGCGGCGGTGCCGGCCTGATTGAATCTGTGGCGGAAAAGGCCTCTATGCCTGTACTTACCGGCGGCATCGGCGTTTGCCATACCTATGTAGACAAAAGCGCTGATTTAAACAAGGCAGTAGCCATCGCCTATAACGCCAAGGTCCAGCGGCCCACTGTTTGCAACGCGCTGGATACCCTTCTAGTCCACGCTTCAATAGCTCCTAAGTACCTGCCCTTAATCGCCAAGGAATGGGCAAAGGCTGGGGTAGAGATGCACTGCGATAAGCGCACTTTATCTATTCTCGGGCCGATTCCTTCGCTTAAACTCGTGCCGGCAAAAGAGGATGACTGGGGTAAAGAATTCCTGGCGCTTATCGCGGCTATTAAAATTGTCGATTCACTGGATGAAGTGCTGGAGCATATCGAACGCTACGGCTCAGGACATTCCGAGGCTATCGTTGCCGAGGATAAAGCGGCGGCGGCACGTTTCCTCAACGAAGTGGATACTGCCTGTGTCTATGCTAATGCCAGCACCCGTTTCACCGATGGGAGCCAGTTCGGCCTGGGAGCCGAAATAGGCATCAGCACCCAAAAATTCCATGCCCGCGGCCCAATGGCGCTAAGAGAGATAACCAGCTATAAGTGGATTATTATCGGCGATGGGCACGTCCGGCCTTAGTCTAACCCGGCTAAAGCTGACTCTTGGATTTTAAGCAACTGCTTGATGCCCTTTTGGGCCAGCGCCAGCAGAGAATCAACCGTTTCCTTGGAGAAAGGCTTGCCCTCCGCAGTACCCTGGATTTCCACGAATTCACCCTTATCCGTCATCACCACATTGAAGTCAACGGCTGCTTGAAAATCTTCCTCGTAGCAGAGGTCGAGTAGCGCCTCTCTACCGACAATACCGACACTGGTAGCGGCTACCGCGCCTTTAAGCGGAATTGATGATAGCATGCCCCGTTTTTTCAGATTATGTAATGCCACAAACAGAGCTACATACCCACCGGTTATCGCTGCCGTCCGGGTACCGCCATCAGCCTGTAACACATCACAGTCAATGGTAAACGTCCTTTCGCCCAGAGCTGCCAGGTCGGTTACCGCCCTCAAGCTCCGACCTATTAGTCGCTGTATTTCCTGATTTCTACCGGCTTGCCTTTCAGGAGAGAGGTTGCGAGGAGTGCGGGTCAGCGTAGAACGGGGTAGCATGGCATATTCAGCAGTAACCCAGCCCGTACCCTCGCCTTTGAGGAAATGAGGAACCCTGTCCTCTACACTTACTGAGCACAGCACTCTGGTTCGCCCCAGCTCTATCAATGCTGAGCCTTCAGCAAAAGCCTGGTAGCCCAAGCTAACGTTTATTGGCCGAAGTTCATCGCTGGCGCGACCATCTATCCTTTTCATCAATACCGAGCTTTCTTATCTGCACAGTATATCATTGATTTCCGCAGCACCACAATGGTGCAATAACGATTTGGGTAGGTTGGCATATCTGCTCTAACCTATCAATTAACAACTTTCCGTTGACCTCTTACAACAACCAATGCTACTATGTCTAACAATAGCTTTGACTGACATAAACCTCTGGGCATTAGGTGGCACAGGATTAGTAGCCGGCCTGCTGGGCTCGATGCTGGGAGTCGGCGGCGGCCTCATCATCGTGCCCATACTCACCCTGGCTTTACATCTGCCAATACAGGTAGCCGTCGGCAGCAGCCTGGTAGCCATTGTGGCTAATGCATGCACCGCAGCCGGTATATACACCAAGGCGGGACTGACAAATGTAAAATTGGGCCTGCTTCTGGAAACAACGACCATACCCGGGGCTATCATCGGCGGCTTTGCTGCCGCCATAATCGCCCCGTCTATATTAAGCGCGCTTTTCGGACTGGTACTCATTTACGTGGCTTACACTATGGTGACACGCCAGCATTTCATATCTGCTGATAATCAGTCAGATGCCCATTCAGTCGAGCCGAATAATACTCCACACAGTTTATCTAATTCCCTGGCGGACTCCTATAATGACCGGAGCTTGGACAAAATTGTTGATTACAAAGTGAATAGGACGGCTGCGGGATTGGGAACAAGCTTCTTCGCCGGTTTACTCTCCAGCCTGCTTGGCGTCGGCGGCGGCATCATAAATGTTCCCGTAATGCACCTGGTCATGGGGATACCGATGAAAGCCGCTATAGCCACCAGCACCTTCATGATAGCACTCACAGCTGCCACCGGCGCCTTCATCTATCAATATTATGGCAACATATATCCGTTCATAATTGCCCCATTGGTTATTAGTATAGTTGTAGGCTCCAGAATAGGTGTTGAATTAACACAAAGAACCGGAGGAATATGGCTTAGACGCATATTCGGCATCTTCCTGTTACTTGTAGCTATATTGATGTTCCTTAAAACGGCGAACGTACTATAAGCGTGCGAGACAAAATAATGAAAAACACAAAGTTGGATGAAGGCCGATTAGAAAACTGGGTTAGCCTGGCTTTCCGACTCGGCACTGCCATCTCTTTAGCGCTGGTTGTTATCGGATTTATTATACTTATCTATATTTCCGGCTTTAAAGACATACAGCCACTGGTCAGGTTAGAGCAGATACCCGCGGCTATAGTTATCAGCATTGGAATTTTAGTCCTTTTGCTGGTACCCATCGTACAGGTCATCTTATCTATTGTCTTCTTCTCAATGAACAGGAACAGGCTATTCATAGGTATCTCCGTGGCGGTCCTCTGCCTCGCCGCCATCAGCCTCGTCCTGGCGCTAACTTAAATTGACCGGCAAGGAAGGCTATGCTATGATTTCCTCAGATGTCAGCGCTTACTGAGCTGAACCAAGAAATCGAACGCTGCCAGGACTGCGAGTTAGGCAAACACCGCACCAGAGCCGTGCCCGGTGAAGGGCCAGAAAATGCAACTCTCCTTTTTATCGGCGAAGCACCCGGATGGCATGAAGACCAACAAGGACGTCCGTTCGTTGGCCCCGCGGGAAAATACCTGGAGGAATTATTAGCCTCAATCAGCCTGAAACGTGAGCAAGTATACATCGCTAATGTCATTAAGTGCCGTCCTCCATCCAACCGAGACCCGTTACCCGGCGAAATTCAAGCCTGCAGTAAATGGTTAGCACGTCAGATTGAGCTCATCCACCCCAAAATGATTGTTACTCTAGGTCGTTACTCAATGGCGAAATACTTCCCTAACCAGAGCATCAGCCAGGTTCACGGCAAAGCGAAGAGGCAAGATGACGTCATCTACTACGCCATGTATCACCCGGCGGCAGCTCTTCATCAGGGAAGCCTGAGGAAGACCATCGAGACCGACATGGTCAAAATACCACAAATATTAGCCCAGGCGGAGAAATTAACGGAAGACGAAGCTGAGCCACAGCAGCTAAGCCTCTTCTAGACCACGAACATGAGCAAACAGAAACTCCGGATAATCCCCCTCGGCGGACTAGGCGAAATCGGTAAAAATATGATGGCTATCGAGTTCGCCAATGACATCGTCATAATCGACGCCGGACTGATGTTCCCGGAAGAGGATATGCTGGGAGTTGACCTGGTCATCCCGAACATAAGCTACCTGCTGGAAAGGCGGGAGAAGCTGCGAGGCATAATAATAACCCACGGACACGAAGACCATATCGGTGCTCTTCCTTACATACTGCCTCAGCTCGACGTACCGGTTTACGGAACCAGGCTTACCAATGGCTTGATTAGTGTAAAGTTAAAGGAACACCGATATCAGAAAAAAGCCACCCTCAAGACAGTTCAGCCCGGCGTTAAGTTTCCACTGGGCAATTTCAAAATAGAGCCTTTCTCCGTGTGCCACAGCATCCCCGATTCACTGGGATTTATTATTCACACGCCTATAGGTATGGTGGTCCACAGCGGTGATTTCAAAATCGACTACACACCGGTCGACGGCAAACCTACCGAACTGGCCAAGCTCGCCCAGTTAGGAACTCAAGGGGTACTCCTGCTTCTTGCTGATTCGACCTATGCCGAGCTTCCGGGATATACGCCGTCGGAGACTGTGGTCGGTGAAGCGTTGGCACGAATTATAGCCGATGCTCCGGGAAGGGTAATTATCACCACCTTTTCTTCCCTAATTTCCCGCATTCAACAGGTAATTGACGCTGCCGTCAAACATAACCGTCATGTATTCATTATCGGCCGCAGCATGAGAGATACGGTGCGCATCGCGTCGGAACTGGGATATCTCACTTCTCCACCCGATGTTATTCGCCACTTTGAAGAAATCCACCGCTTCCCCCACGACAAGATTATCCTTCTGACCACCGGCAGCCAGGGAGAGCCGACTTCAGCCCTGGTGCGCATTGCCAATCGGGACAATAACCAGGTTAAAATTATTCCTGGAGACACGGTAATAATGTCAGCTACGCCCGTACCGGGTAACGAAGCGCTAGTCAACCGGACGATCGATAACCTGTTTCGCCAGGGCGCTAATGTGGTTTATGAGAAGTTAGCTCAAGTACATGTCCACGGACACGGCAGCCAGGAGGAACTGAAACTTTTACTTAGTATGGTCAGGCCTAAATTCTTTGTTCCCATCCACGGCGAATACCGTCATTTGAGCCTGCATGCTAAGCTGGCTAAAAGCCTCGGCATACCCGAAACTAACATCTTCGTCCTAGAAAACGGAAGCATACTTGAGCTGGACCGCGAAAAGGGCAGAATAGCCGGCAAACTGCCTACAGGTAACGTCTATGTGGATGGACTGGTTATGGGAGACCTGGCCAGCGTCATCCTCCGCGACCGGAAACTGCTCTCCAAGGATGGAATTGTGGTGGTAATTGTTGCTATCGACAAGGAAAAGGGCAGAGTTGTAGGCCGTCCTGATATTGTTTCAAGGGGCTTCGTGGATATGAAAGAAGGCGAAACTATACTGGAGCAAGGCCGAGACCTGGTAAAAGCCGCATTAGACCACAGCGGCGGGCACCCGCTGGAATGGAGCTTCATTGATACCAAGGTGAAGGATACTTTGAGCAAGTTCTTTTACGAGCAAACCCGACGCCGCCCTATGATTCTCACCACAGCTGTAGAAGTATAAATCAAGATATGCCTAAGAAAAAGAAGACCACCAAAACTTCAGACAGCGGCAAAGGCAAGAAAAAAAAGAATTACCTGGGGCCTTTTTTACGGCTGCTACTGGCGGTAGTCATCGTCGGACTCATAGTCTGGTTCTGGCCCAATATATCGAACTGGGCTGCCGCTACCTGGGGAAATATAACCGACTGGATTGTTGCCACCTGGGAAGGTCTGCTTGGCCTCTTCGGTCTGGGATTAGTCCTGACTGCCGTATTTCTGGGAATACTAATCTGGATGATTGCCAGCGGACGGTTCTGGCTCTTCACCAGATACTGGAAGTGGTGGCTGGGCGGCATTCCTTTAGCCTTTGCTGTCTGGGGCATATTAGCCTTTTTCAGCCCCGGCAGCGGCATCGTCAGCGAGGCAACTCTCGGCGGCAGTATCGGCCAGAGCATTATCACCGATTCCTACACAATAGCCGCACTACGGCTGGCCGGTCTTATTTTCCTTGGTATCCTCATCATAGTCCCCCGCTGGACATGGGGCTTAATAACCAATATATTCAAGACCATATTCAGGGGTATAGGCAAGCTCTTTTTGCTTATCTGGCAAGCCATCCGTCAGGCCAGCCAGCGCCATCCCAAGGTTAAACCCGAATCGACACCGGCAGAAATTAATTTTGGTAAAGTAGAAACCAAAGAAGCGCCGGCAGAGGCACCACCACCGGTCATAACGCCGATGAAAGCTGCCGAGCCGCCTCCACCCGAAGCCTGGGAACCGGGAAAATATCGGCCGGTACTCACCCCCGGAGGCTGGCAACTGCCGCCCCTAACTATATTGGACAAGCCCACAGAGGTGGAGCTAAGCCAGAGCGAAATTGAAAAGCGAGCAGAGCTCATCCAGGAAGCTTTAGCCAGCTATGGTGTCGATGCCAAGGTAGTCCAGATAAATGTCGGCCCCACCGTGACCCAGTTCGGAGTCGAGCCGGGTTGGGACCGCAAGTACAAGGATATTAGAGAACGGGATAAAGACGGTGAAATTCAAGTCCGCACCGAGGAGATATCGAAAACCAGAGTTAAAGTAGACCGCATCAGCGCACTGGCCAGCGACCTGGCTTTAGCCCTGGCGGCATCGAGCATCAGGATCGAAGCCCCGGTGCCCGGAAAATCGATAGTAGGCATCGAAGTCCCCAATACTTCATTCGGCCTGGTCAACCTGAGAAGCGTAATCGAGTCCGCCTCCTTCCAAAAAGCCTGCGCCAAATCGAAGCTGGCTCTGGCTATGGGCAAGGGCGCCGGCGGTGAAACAGTGGCTGCCGACCTCGCCCGGATGCCGCACCTGCTTATTGCCGGCGCCACCGGCAGCGGCAAGACCGCCTGCCTCAACTCCACTATCTGCTGCCTGCTCATCCACAACACACCTGACGACGTCCAGTTCATCATGATCGACCCCAAGCGAGTGGAGCTGGTCAATTTCAACTCATTACCACACCTGGTGGCTCCGGTGGTTGTTGATGCCGACAAAGCGGTAATGGCACTCCGTTGGCTCAATCAAGAAATGGACAACCGCTACCAGAAGTTCGCTCAGGTTGGGGCACGCAATATCGAAGGCTATAACAAGAGCCGGCATCCCGGCGAAGCGATGCCCTGTATTGTAGTGGTCATCGATGAGCTGGCTGACTTGATGATGGCAGCTTTCGATGAGGTGGAGCGCACGCTGTGCCGCCTGGCCCAACTGGCGCGAGCTACCGGCATACATCTGATTGTGGCTACTCAACGGCCATCCGTTGACGTAGTTACCGGCCTCATCAAAGCCAATTTCCCCACCCGCATCAGCTTTGCCCTCACCTCACAGGTAGACTCGCGTACCATACTGGATGCTGCCGGCGCCGAGAAGCTGCTGGGCAGAGGCGATATGCTTTATATGCCCACCGACGCCAGCAAGCCGAAACGACTTCAAGGCACCTTTGTCTCGGATACCGAGACCGAGAGAGTAGTCTATTTCTGGGGCAATCAGCGCCGGCCGGAGACGGAGCCGGTCCGGTTCGAGGACATGAGCCGGCTAGTCTCGGCAGAAAAAGGCGGTGATGATTCCATGATGGAGTCTGCCAGACAGCTAGCCAAAGAGCACAAATACGTCTCTACTTCCTTTTTGCAGCGCCGGCTACGCATCGGCTATCCCAGAGCCGCCCGGATTATGGAGAAGCTGGAAGAAGAGGGCTATAGCAGAGAATCCGCCGAACAGGGCCCCAAAAATCAAACATAGCGGGCTGCCTGGATCAAGACAATAAGAACAGCTATTTTCCCTCTATGGTAATGCTGTCTATAAGGACGCCCTTTATCGGCGACGAACCATCCACCGGTACATCACCTATCTTCTGCACTACGTCGAAGCCGCTAGTAACCTGTCCGAAGATAGTATATTTTTTGGGCAGGCTGCCGCTGAGGTCGACTAAGGTGACGAAGAACTGGCTGCCGTTGGTATCGGTCCCGGCATTGGCCATAGCCAGAGTACCGGCAACATAGTCTTTAGTAATTTTTTCATCGGCAAACCTGTATCCCGGCCCGCCGGTGCCGGTACCCGTCGGGTCACCGCCCTGAATTACGAAACCCTTCACCACGCGATGAAACTTCACCCCATTGTAGAAGCCCTGGCCAGCCAGGAAAACGAAATTGTTCACGGTAATAGGCGCATCTTTAGGAAAGAACTGCAATACTATATCTCCGTAGTTGGTCTTTATCGTTGCCGTGTACTGCTTGTTCCGGTCGATAGTCATCGGTGGTGGGCTGGACCACTGCATGGCGTTACCTCCTTCTGTGATAGATGTTACCGGCGCATATGATCGTAAATAATTTATAAACTTTTCTCATAGTCCCTCCGGTAATAGGGCGTTGAAATATCCGCGTAAGTCTAGCAAAGCCCCAAATATAAGTCCAGCCTTTTTGGAGGGAATATGGCAGCATTAGTCGGGCAATAAGTGCTAATATAAATACAAGAGAAAATGCGTATCTTTGTACGTGTTGCGGCGCTTTTTTGGAAGTATTGGCCGCGGGCAGCTATAGCTTATTTTTGTCTTTTTGCCGGAGCGGCGCTGACCATAGCCATACCCCGCTTTACCGGTCAGGCTATTGACCTGGCACTGGGCTCAGGCCAGCACAGCGCCCTGGTGCTGACGGCGCTGGCTATAGCTGTAGCCGGCATACTGCGCAGCGTGTCCAGCTACTGGCAGGGCTACCTGGCTGAATTTCTCTCCAATAGAGTTGCCTATGACCTCCGTAATACAATTTACAACCGTCTCCAGAGCCTCAGCTACGCCTTTCACGACCGCTCTCAAACCGGCCAGCTTATGTCCCGGGCTACTTCAGATGTCGAGTCAGTCCGCATGTTTGTCGGTTTCGCCCTGCTGCGAGGCCTTTATTTTGTCCTGCTTATGGTAGCCATAACCATCGTTCTCCTGATGCTCAACTGGAAGCTGGCCTTAATCAGTTTAAGCGTTCTTCCCTTCATCTCCTTCCGCACCGTCGCCATAAACCAGAGACTACGTGTGCTGTGGATGAAAATTCAACAGGGCATCGGTGACCTGGGCACCATATTACAGGAAAACCTGACCGGTGTAAGGGTGGTGCGGGCTTTCGCTCGCGAGGAATTCGAGAGCCGGAAATTCCGCAGCCAGGCCGAAGTCATATACAACCAGGAGATTGAAGCCAACAACCAACTGGCTTCCAACAGCCCGGCTATGAGCTTTGCTCTTCTGGCGGCCATGGGGGTCGTCCTGTGGTACGGAGGCAGGCTGGTAATAGCCGGCAGCCTAACACAGGGTGAACTTGCCCAGTTCCTGATTTACCTGGTCATGCTCAGTACGCCGGTCTACATACTGGGATGGTTGAGCATACTCTTCTCCCGGGCTATGGCTTCCGGACGTCGCATCTTTGAAATCATCGACCAGGTATCACCGGTAATTGAGAAGCCCGACGCCATCGATATCAACGAAGTGAAGGGGCTGGTCAAATTCGAGAACGTTTGCTTCAGCTATGATTCCCACGGCACTGCGTTGAAAGACGTCAGCTTCGAAGCTCAACCCGGGCAGGTGATAGCTCTCGTCGGCGCCAGCGGCAGCGGCAAGTCCACCGTAGCCAATTTGATACCGCGCTTCTATGACGTAACCTCCGGCCGCATTACTATCGACGGCACGGACATCAGGGACATGTCGCTTGCCTCTCTGCGGCGGCATGTCGGCATTGTCCATCAGGATACCTTTCTCTTTTCGGCTACCATCCGGGAAAATATTAGCTACGGCAAGCCGGATGCCAGCCTGGAGGAGATAATGGAAGCGGCGAAGACCGCTCGGCTGCACGACTTCATCACCAGCCTGCCTGAGGGCTACGAGACCTGGGTGGGCGAGCGGGGTATAACCCTTTCCGGCGGTCAGAAGCAGCGGCTGGCGATTGCCCGCACTCTGTTACTCAACCCGCGTATTTTAATAATGGACGATTCTACATCGAGTTTGGACGCCGAGACCGAGTACCTCTTACAGCAGGCTCTGGCGGAGCTGCCGGTCGGCCGGACCACGTTCATCATTGCCCACCGTCTGCGGTCGGTGCAGATGGCTGATTTAATTCTGGTGCTGAAGGACGGCCAGATTATCGAGCGCGGCAAACACGAGGAACTACTTGCCAGAAATGGCTGGTACCAGCAGCTCTACGGTCTGCAGTTCGAGCAGCAGGAAGACTTTATCGAGCCGGCGACTTTGCCTTTGGCTGAGGAGGAGATGGCTTCCGTCTTTCCCGAAGGAGACGGCCACCAGACCACGCGTGTCAGAAGCGAACGACTTAGCAGCCTGCGCATATCGGACGATATCGTCTTCGGCAAACCCTATGACTCCCGCGTGGTTTCGCGCCTGGCCAAATATTTCGCGTCGTACAAAGTGGCACTGCCCCTGACCATCGTGGCCACATTGCTCTATACCTTTACCATAGTAGCTAATCCGTACCTGGTGGGAGTGGCAGAAGATAAATATATTGTGGCCGGCAATCTCAGCGGGTTGAACATCATCGTCCTTCTTTTTCTTGGCGTGGCGCTGCTCAACGGCGTATCTTATTACGCCCAGATCAGGGCTGAAGCGCGCCTGGGACAGAGCATACTGCTCAACCTGCGCAGCCAGCTATTCAACCACCTGCAGCGTCTGTCTCTAAGGTTCATCGAAAGCAACGAGGTCGGACGTGTCATGTCGCGCGTGCAGGACGACGTGGGCGAAGTAGGCGACTTCCTTGATTCCGGCGTCTTCTGGGTAGCCGGCGAGATAGTCAGCCTGATTGCCATTATAATTGCCATGTCTGCCATGAACTTCAAGCTGGCGCTGCTCACTCTGACGGTGGTGCCGCTGCTCTTTCTGTTCATAATGCTATGGCAGACAACAGCCCGCCGCTCCTTTATCAAGGTAAGGCAGGCGCTGGCGCCGGTAAATGCCGCGTTGCAGGAAAACATCTCCGGGGTGCGGGTTATTCAGAGCCTGTCCCGGGAGGAACTGAACTCTCAGCACTTCGACCGGGTAAATTACGACCATTTCGACGCCAACGTGCAGGCAGCCAAATTTTCGGCGGCCATGATGCCCGGAGTGGAACTGCTACTGGCGCTATCGACCGTTATCATCGTCCTTTACGGCGGGACAGGTGTGCTGAGCGGCACGCTTCTTGTAGGCACACTGCTTGCCTTTGTCCTCTATATGCAGAACTTCTTTGACCCCATCAGGTCGCTGACCATGGAGTACTCCCAGCTGCAGATGGCAATGGCCTCGGGCGCACGTGTCTTCGAACTCCTCGACGTAAAGCCGGAAATGGCGGATGGCACAGGAACCAAGCTATCTCGAATACAAGGTGATATCAAGTTCGAGGGCGTTTCCTTCAGCTACGAACCTGATGTTGAAGTGATTCACGATGTAAACCTGCGTATGCCTCAGGGAAAGACGGTGGCACTGGTCGGTCCCACCGGCGCCGGCAAGAGCACCATCGTCAGCCTCATCGCCCGCTTTTACGACGTCGATAAAGGGCGCATACTAATCGATGGCCATGATTTACGCGGTATAGATACCGCCGGCTACCGACGGCAGTTGGGCCTGGTGCTGCAAGACCCGTTCCTGTTCTCCGGAACGGTCAGGGACAACATCCGCTATGGTAACCTTGAGGCTGGCGAGGATGAAATAATAGCCGCCGCCAGGGCAGTAGGTGCCCACGATTTCATTGTACGTCTGGAAAACGGCTACGATACCGAACTGCAGGAGCGCGGACAAAACCTGAGCATGGGGCAGCGCCAGCTTATCAGCTTTGCCAGGGCGCTACTGGCAAATCCAGCCATACTACTGCTGGATGAAGCTACCGCCAGCGTCGACTCGTACAGCGAACACGTCCTCCAGCAAGGTCTGCGAAATCTCCTGAAAGGACGCACTACGGTAGTCATCGCCCACCGGCTATCGACTATTCGCGATGCCGACCTTATCCTGGTAATCGATAACGGGCGGATTGTGGAACAGGGCCTGCATGAAGAGCTTCTGCGCCGTAGCGGCTTATATGCCCGGCTCTATGAAATGGTGTACACTCCCACGGTAGTCCGAGCCAGACCATCCACGTCCTAATCAAATCTGCAACTGCTCATTTTACGTCTAGAAAGCCGGTAGTGAATTGTAAAATTTTCACCGATTCATCAAAAAACGGCCCTTTCAAGCCTATCGTTATTTGACAAACCCAATTTACTGTTTTATAGTTCAATTGGGCCACTTAAACAGGGTTGTTAACTCGCTTGGTCGTTTCCTGAACAACCATGGTTTAGGTGGTAATATCCTTCACTAAGGAGGTGCATCATGTTAAAAAAGGTATGCGGGCTAGCTTCACTACTACTTTTAGTTACATTCCTCGGTGCTGCCTGTACTCCTGCTGCCAGCCAGAAAGACCTGCAGGAACTTCAATACAAAGTACAGGCGCTGAGTTTATCGCTGGAAACGACGCAAAATAACCTGCAGGCCACGCAAGAGGCGCTTCAAAACGTGCAGAATCAGAACCAGCAGCTTCAAAACCAGCTCCAACAGACATCGACGGAGTGCAGCACCTGTGATAAAGCTGCGCAAGACTGTGTCAACAACAATCTGATTAGTCCGTATGGATGTGTGACCGCGTCACCCTATTATTACAATCCCTGCACATACCAACCACCGAGTTCATATCAATTACCCTGCTCTTATACACCGCCCTGTCCCACGACCTGTTATTCACCAAGCTCATGGCTACTTTCTTCTTATTATTTTTATCCATATCTTTTTGGTAATCACTATAGCCCTTGGGGAAATCATCCTTTCGGACCTCCCTCCCCCCAACCTGAACCTTCACCCTGTCCACATCCACATCCTTCGCCCTGTCCAAATCCACATCCTTCACGCAGCCCTGACCCACAGTGCGTAACCTTCCCGCACCCGATATTAACAGATGTAACAGCCGGCACTCCGGCAACCGAGCCTATGGCAGCGAATGAAATAACAACTGGGGAGCTCCCCGCAGCAATACTATCTCCGGTAACATTTGAGCCATCAGTATCAGACTCAGCTGAACTGACACCGGCTCCGGAGCCTGCCTTAGCCACATATTCGACACCGGTTGATGTCCCCGACCAGGTGCTGGAAACGACCCCATCTACACCAGCTGCAACAGAGACTCCTGTAATTACTGAGATTCCAGCCGTGCCGGCACCGGAGACTTTACAGACTCCAGAAGCTACGAATGAGCTAAACATTGATTCTGCTACCGCAATAGAACCCTCACCGGAAACCACGCCGGCACCTGAGACATTACAGACTCCTGAAGCCACAAATGAGTTAAACCCGGATTTTGCGGTGGCAACAGTTCCGTCACCGGAAATCACACCCGAACCGGCACTGCCGGTATCATCTTTGCCGGTAGTCGAACCGGCTCCAACTCCTGAACCGACATTGACGACATATCCCATGCCGGCTGCCGTACCCGGCCAGGTGCTGGAAGCGGCGCCATCGGCACCGGCTGCCTCAGACTATCCTGTAATTACTGAAGCTCCGGCCATACCTATACCACCGGACTCAGAGACGGCAAAAAAAGCTACAGATGAGACGAACCCTGATTCTACTCTGTAGTCTATGGCTGGTTAAATACGTTTAGATGGGGCCGCAGGCATAAAAAAACAGCCTCGATATCATCTAGGCTGTCCTTGGTTTCTTTCTACTACTTTTCTCTTTGCTTGCCCTATGCCTTGTTGTATTTAAGGCGTTTATCGAATAAGTCTCCCAGCAGCTTTGAAATCTCGGCGCTCATCGGCCTGGCATTTATATCACTTCCAGGTACGAATCTCTGCTGTACTTGATCTATATACGCCGCCGATGGTACCCATTGCTGATACGGATACTGATAGTCATAGGACGGAGGCGGTACCTCTGGCGCTACCGATGTTAAGTCAAAACCGCAAGTGCCGCAGAATCTGGCGCTATACGCGGCTCTGGCCCCGCAGTGGGGACAAAAATGTATCTGCCACATCTACTTTGGCCCTCGTCATAAATTTATGTCAACACTTATATTCTAATTAATTAAACTGGTGATACGGCAAAAAGGTTTATTTACACGTTCGCATTAGCCTTGGCCGTCAGGACATAAAAAAGGACAGCCTCGATAACCTCAAGCCTGCCCCTAGCTTCGTTCCACTACTCCTTCCTCTTGGCTCCCTTCACCAAAGTGGCTCGTTTTCGGATGAACCCTCAAACGCTTGCCAAGGAGCTTGGGAACCTTCTCCTCCCCCAACCGGCAGTTGCACATCACTACTTCTTCACCTACGCTCCCGGCTGAGGGCGACTACCGATCAAGAGTCGGCATAACAGAAATCTCTTTGTCATACCCTAACCTCCTCTTCTTAACTCTATTATTAATATACTACATTATCTCAGATTATTATGTGACTAATATCTCGTCGAAAGCTGTAGACAATCGGGCGAGGCAAGCCTGTCTAAGAAATCAAAAAGGGAGAGCCTTTTTGAGGACTCTCCCGTAGTTTGTGCTCGGGACGACGGCTATTGGTCTGAGTCGAGCGGTACCAGGCCGAACACGGCTGCTTTGACCACAGCCTCGGTGCGGTTTACGGCATCGAGCTTTCTCAATATTCTGGTCATATTATTCTTAATGGCCTGTTCGCTGATATTGAAATCCGCGGCAATCTGTTTATTCAAATGGCCGACCGCGATGAGACGTAGTATCTCTATTTCTCTGAGCGTTAATCTGCTGGTATCTATCATTATGTCATCCCTCCCAATACAGGACTTGCACTATAAGAAACGTTAAAAGCCCCAAAAAGTTTATTTTACGCACGGCCCGCTAACCCCTACCTCGCTCATTCTGAGCCTGTCGAAGAATCTGCACTCCGGGTAAAATCCACGCTGCCAATGATTGACAGCTATTTACATATCGTGCTATTCTGCCCTCTCAGACAAGCAGAAAGAAGCATGAAATCAAAGCCAACGGCTAATCAGACACCGAACCAGGAATTAACGTTTGACCTCAACGTACCCAATATCATAACGGCTATACGCGTGGTCTTGGCCGGTTTCACTGCTTTTCTGTTGTGGCAGGGAGAATTCCTGGCGGCGGGCATCCTGATCGTTATTGCCGCCTGTACCGATGGACTGGACGGCTTACTGGCCCGTAGGCTCGGGCAATCGAGCCTGGGCGGGTCGATTTTCGACATGGTGGCCGACGAGTTACTGTTTATGCCGAGCCTGATTCTGGCCATAATCGCCGGGCTGTTTTCCAGGACAGATCACCTGATGCCCCTCAATCCCTATCCCTACGCGGTGCTAGCTCTTGCCGGTGGAGTTGCCGTGTTTGCCGGCATAGGTTCCTATCTCTGGAAACGCCGGAGTCGTGCCATGGAATTTCCCACGCCAACGGGTATAGCCAAGGTCAACTTCTGGTTCTGGCTGGCGCCGCTGGTGATAGCCGTCTTCGGCATCGGCCCCGACTGGCTGCTGGCTGTCCTCATGTATCTGGCGATTGTCTCCACTGTACTCACCTTCTACTCCTACCTTAAAAAAGGCAGCTACGTCTTCACCGACTGACCCCAAGGGGTAGCCCGGAGCATCCGCTCCAGGCACAATTCACACCGGTGCTGCGCTCATTCTGAGCTTGTCGAAGAATCTGAGCCCAACGTTCCGCTCATTCTGAGCCTATCGAAGAATAGAAGCTCTTTTCTCCTCCTGTCATTGCGAGTCCTTTCGCTGAAGGACGTGGCAATCTCTATCTCTGAAATCATTTTTAATCGCCGTAACCGAAATTTTTTGATTTTTAACTTTTAATCTTTGATTTTGTTACAATATGCCAGGTAACATGCCATCCATCATCGAAGGTAAAAACCCGGTAATCGAGCTGCTCAAGTCCGGCTATCCCGTCAACAAAATACTCCTCGCCGACAGTATCAAGCCGGGTGACGCCGTCACTGAAATACTCCGCCTGGCCCGAGCCAAAAATATACCCGTGGAACGCGTGGCCAGGCATATCATAGACAAGCAGAGCGTAACCGCTACCAATCAAGGAGTTATTGCCTACGCCGCAGCTAAAGAATATGTCAGCCTGGACGATTTGCTGGCTGTCTCCGCGGAAAAGACCGAGCCGCCGCTCTATGTAATTCTCGACGGCATTGAAGACCCGCAGAATCTGGGCTCCATATTGAGGACGGCTTATGCCAGTGGCATTCACGGCGTGATTATCCGGGAAAGAAGAGCAGCCGGTCTCACCGCAACGGTGGCCAAGGCATCGGCCGGCGCCATGTGGTATATGCCCGTAGCCAGCGTCTCCAGCATCGCCGGGGCAATTGAAACCCTCAAGAAAAACAACGTCTGGGTCATCGGCATAGACCGCAGCGGACAAGTTGAATACAGCCAGATGGACTTCAAGTCGCCGGTAGCCATTGTCATCGGCAGTGAAGGCAAAGGCTTATCCGAGCTGGTTAGAAAGAAATGCGATTTTCTGGCGCACATACCCATGCGAGGGGAAATTACCTCGCTTAACGCTTCCGTCGCCGCCGCCCTGGTAATGTACGAGGCCTTCAGACAAAGGAGCCGGTAGCTAAGCCGCGCACGTTCAAAAAACCTGTTTACACCAGCATATAACCGAATGCTTTTTTGCTGATGATACGCGAGGGGCTGGCAGGTTCGGGTTCCACTTTTTCACGCAGCCGGTGAATTAGCTGGTCGATGGTGGCATCGGATATAGCCGAAGGGTCCTGGCTTTCGGGCCATACGGCTTCAATTATCTCGTCACGCGAGCATATATTTCCGGCATTTCTATAGAGCAACCGTATCAGCTCATACTCCTTTTTGGATAGCTTCTGCTGTTTGCCGTCTACCACAGCTTCCTTTTTCCCCTCGTCGATTTTCAGCCATGCCACTGCAGGGAACGTGCCGTGCTTTCCAGCCGGGGGTTCTTTCCCGTGCATTATGTTAGTATCTTCGGATTCCTTAAACTGCAGAACTGTTTGCGCTGAAGTTCCTTCCACCCCAAGCCCGATCTTGCTGTTATGCTTGAGTTCGTATAGATTGCCAGGAATTATCCTGTCATCATTTAGCATGGTGCCGTTGGTGCTGCCCAGGTCTTTCAGCCAGTACCTGCCATCCTGCAGCAGGATTTCCAGGTGCCGTCTGGAAATAACATCGGCGCCCAATTCTATATCAGGTTTATTCTGCGAAGTCAGGCGGCCCACCACGGTAGACGAGTCGTTCAAAGTGAAGATTTTACCGACATCCTCCGCATTACCCCTCTTCACAATTAGAGAAGCCACGCCTTACCTCCATTCGTTTGGGCCCGTATTCGCTCCCTGTAGTATAATACGTACGTCACAATCGTCCCGTAACCATGAGTATATCAGATTTATATTAGGTATTTGTCAGAAAGCTGTCAAGCAAAGTCCTCATCAATCAATTACACTGATGTTAAAACCACGGACTGCTAAAATAATGACTAAACGAGCCAAAGTGCTTTGTCGGGCATGCCATACAAAGAATGAGCCGCACGAAAAAGTCTGTCGCAAATGCGGGCTGCCTCTTGCCGCCATAGCGCCGGACGGGCCTGAACGCAAAATCATCTGCCCCAGGTGCCGGAGCACAAACAATGCCGCCAGTTTTTTCTGTTACACCTGCGGTAAATATTTCGCCGATGTAGAGGAAACAAAAATAAGCAAGCGGCCAGTCAGGCAGAAACGGGGCGCACTGCGGTCTTCGGCGCCGAAAGCTAAGGTGATGATGCCGGGCGGTGGTGAAATCACCCTCACCGGTGAGCCTGTGTTCATAGAGCGCGGCGATTTTAACGGCACATTATCACCAGAGTTGCTGATGAGAGTTTCCAGGCAGCATATTTTGATTACCTGTGATAGAGGCAAATACTACTTGAAGGACTACGGACGCGACGGTAAGGGCAGCACCAACCATACCAGGCTTAACGGAATTGATATCTATGACAAAAGAAAGAAGGCTCTCCAAGACGGCGATAAGATTGAACTGGCCGGTCAGCCGGAACTTACACTGACTTTCAAATTGCTGAAAGAGTCGAAATGAAGCAGAAATGCCGGAGGACCGATTGGAAATAGGTTATAGCTGGGACACAGGTCTGCTAAGAGACCTCAACGAAGATAGCGTTTTATGCACCAGCTTCGATCTCAGGACCCACCTGGGAACAATCTCCGCTGGCCTCTTTGCCGTGGCAGACGGTATGGGCGGGCACAGTGCCGGTGAAATTGCCAGCGACCTCGCCACCAGGACCCTCCATGCAGAGTGTATTTCCGGTCTTCTCGCCCAGTCCCCGACTCCACCCCTGTCTATTTTGGCTGCTGCCTTCAAGAAGGCTAACCGCAAGGTTCTGGATTCTGCCGCCGAGGGTGAGTTGAAAGGCATGGGTACTACCCTGACCGCTGCACTTGTTGTAGGTGAGGACCTATATGTCGCCCATATAGGCGATTCCAGGTGCTATGTAATCAACGGACGGGAGACCATCCAGATCACCAAAGACCATTCTGTAGTCCAACAGCTCGTGGATGCAGGAACTATCACACCGGAACAAGCCTGGAACCACCCGCGCAAGAACGAGATAACGCGCGTACTTGGTTATGCCCGGACCGTTGTCCCGGACCTGTTTCATGTAAAACTATACGCCGGTGACAATATCCTCCTCTGTTCCGACGGTCTGTGCGGCGTGTTGCCTTCACCTGAGATATCGGAGACCGTTACCGGTTCTCCCAATCCCAACCAGGCCTGCATTGACCTGACGGCTCAGGCTAACCTGGCGGGCGGACCGGATAATATATCGATAATAGTGGTGAAACCCGACAACCTTCCATCCTGGCAGGCTATGATTACAGCCCAGACCAGCATCAGGAGAATATGATGTGGCCTACAGATGATATCGTTTTGTTAATGGTCCTGGTCTATACGGTTCTGATAGTAGCCGTGGCTATATTGATTGCCCTTCGTAAGCGTAAGAGCCACAGCTCACGTTCAAACCACGGGAAGACACAGATACCTGCCCAGGCGGGTAATAACATATACGTCGTTAACAGTCGCTATGAACTGATGGCACCGCCTCATAAACAGGGTGGCATGGCGACTATATGGTTCGCCCGGGAGCGCAGAACAGGCAGGGCGTGCATTATCAAGACACCGCGCCGGGGCACGACGATGGATAACGTGTACCTGGACAAGCTGATGCTGGAAGCCAGCTACCTGAAGCGGCTGAAACATACCGGCATCGTTAAATACGTCGACAATTTCTACTATAAGGGCGAATTTCACCTGGTCGTTGAGTACGTGAATGGAGAGACCCTAATGGCATCATCGCCGAGAACTCCTTTTCAGGAGCCACAGGTCGTCGCCTGGGCTTGCCAGCTGCTGGATGCTCTTTCCTATATTCACAAAGCTGGCGTAATTCACAGGGATATTAACCCAAAGAACATCATGTTGAGCAGCGACGGCACGGTCAAGCTTATCGATTTCGGCACGGCGAAAAACTTGAATGGTTCAGGCAAAGATAAGGCAGGCCATGACCCGTTCACCAAGATAACAAACAAGGGTTTCGATATTCCCGAATTGTTCATTGGCGGGGACTGCGACCAGCGCTGCGACCTCTTCGGCCTGGCACAGACCTGTATATATCTCCTCACACTCAAGCAGCCGAACGAGATTTGCCTGGACTTGTTCAAGTCCAACTGGCCGCGTTCTTACGCTGAAGCCACTGCTGTTGCCGATTACCTTATTTCCTGCGGCATATCCAAGCGCACGGCAAAATGCCTGGCACAGGGCATACTGTTCTCCGCCGACCACAGGTTTGCTGACGCACAAGCTTTTCGTGCCGCTTTATCGTCAGCGGACGGCTATCCGGTAAAGTCTGTCGAGGTCAAGTCACGGAAATGAGAAAAGCGTTACTGTTGCTTACTTTTACTTTGATTTTCGGCGTTTTTTCAGCGCTGAGCCTCCAGACGGCATATGTCGGGGCGCTGGGAGCGCCAACTGATAATACGACTATACCGAATGTCCCCGCCGGCGACCAGTCTCAGGTTGAAATCAAGCCGCCGGTCGAATATGTCCTGGTGGAACCTACGTCTCAGTCTGAAAATACGACTCCTAACTTTATAGCTGGTTTCATCGCTGCCTCAGGACAGGAAGAATTCACGGTCACTGCAAATGAAAACTGGTACCTGGACGTGGACATAAACATGCCCGGGTGGATTTATATATATGAATCCTTTCCGGCTGGCGGTGATTTTCAGGGACAGTGGCTAGCCTACAAATGGCAATTGCTGGAAAGCGGCCTGTGGCGGCTTGGCCCCTTTACACCCACGAATAACGAACCGGAGGGACAACATATTTACCGGATTCGGTTCTACAGCGACGGCCAATGGGCTGCTGGAAACCCGGATACTCCACAGAATAATCTTGTTTACTGGACGTATTCGAAAGGCAAACCTGCTGAGCCGGTACCGCCACCATCACCCGAAGCCCCTGCCAAAGAAGCTAGCTTCCCCGCTACAGTCTTTGGACTTATCACCCGGCCGGTTCTCGGCGCCTGCCTGCTGGTCGTAGTGGTCGGTCTGGCTCTGCTGCCGATTTATATCAGGCGAAGGAGAAGTCAGGATAGTGTATCCTCGTCAGGTGGGGCAAAGACTAAAGACCTATCTGCAGCCTTACCATCAGCCGCCAGGGCAAAAATAACCTTACCCAATGGCATCGATATTCAGCTTTCCGGCAAGAGCAGAGTGATAGGCCGGGGTGACCTCGCCAGAGCGCTAAGCCTGGATGACCTGGGGCTCATCTCCAGACGACATTTCCAGATTAAATTGGACGACGAGCAGTTCTACGTCGAGGACCTGGGCAGCGCCAACGGCACCCATCTAAACGGCAAGGACATCAGCGGCCAGGGACCGGTCAGCCTGGATGACGATGACATTATAGAACCGGCCGGTGCGGTACATCTAAAGTTTCACCTCCTTTGACCCCTGGGAAAACCCATCACAGATTAACCCCTCAATAATAATTTATCTGCGTCTTCTATTTTGTCAGGTAACTGTCAGTGACCTGTCAGCCCAGAGTCAAGCAGCCTGCTCCCGCCAGACGTATAGTTAATCTTAATAGAACATATGGTATTCGGGAGTTTAATGTCACACATGAAAAAAATCTTGATAGCTTTGCTGGTCACCACCCTGGCTTTCTCAGTCGCCATTACTGAAATCTCACCCGTCCGGGCAGACGACAACCCGGTTCCGCCATTAAGCCCTGATGAATCATGGCAACCTCCCGATGAAGGAGGAGAGTCTATAGAGCCACCGGTGCCAGCGGAAACATACAGCCAGACCTCGCCGAGCCTGCAAATGGCGCCGCTGTCCCTGGAACCCGGTATCCCGAGCTCAATGGTAAATGCCTACCTCGTCAACAGCTACGGTCAGACACTGAGCAACCTATATGGAAACGAGGCAATCTATCTGGTCGTTTCCTTCAACGGGCCGGGCTATTTCTATCTATGGGAATACTACCCTTACGGCACTTCGCCCTACGGACACTGGCTGTGTTACAGATGGTATCGCCCGTACGCCGGCGTCTGGAGAATAGGTCCTTTTGCCGCCCAGTCGTTTGACCCTGCCGGAGGGTACACCTGGAGGATGTGGTTCCTTTCCGGGTATTCATGGTCGACGCGTTTATTGAACTTCAATTACATCCGGAGTTATTATCCACCGGACATACCCGACTTTACGCCGGCGCCGGTTTATAATCCCCCATCGATTAGCTCATTCAGCGCCAACAAATCTTCTATCGAAGCCGGTGAGACAGCTATACTCACCTGGACGACCACTAACGCTGCCAGCGTGAGCATATCACCCGGAGTTGGAACGGTCGCCGCTTCCGGCTCTACTACGGTGAGTCCAACCGCCACCACCACCTATACTCTGGCGGCCAACGGCAAATCGGGCAGCTCTGTTTCATCGACTGCAACCATAACGGTCAGGCCCAGGGTGTCGCCCACCATTAATATGAGCCAGTCCACCATACAGAGGGGGCAGTCGACGTCCCTCTACTGGAATGCCCCCGGGGCAATCCGGGTACTAATCACCGGCGTCGGCAGCGCCGACATCAGCGGCACCACGCAGGTATCGCCGGATAATACGACTACGTACACCCTGACCGCTGCCTATATTGACGGTACTTCGCAGTCAACATCGGTAACGGTCAATGTAGAGCAGCCGCCCTATTTGCTCTGGGGCCTTATAGCCTTGCTGGCCATAACGGTCATAGTCATAGCCATTTTGCTTATCAGGAGACCTGCTAAAGCCCGCAGGGTACAGGCGGCAGACACACAAGCAGGACACGCCACTCAGACTGAAGACACAAATACCTCGGATACACAGCCAGTCACCACGCCTGTGGTAGAGGCCGCCGCGGCTAAACTCTCCCTGGCGGGCGGGAACGATATACTGCTGGCAGGTAATACCAGGTCGTTCGGCAGGCGTGACTTTGAGGATTTCATGCCCAGTGCACAGGTCTCTTACATATCCAGGCAGCACATCAACATATGGTCCGAAAACGACCAGTACTACATCGAGGACCGCAGCAGCACCAACGGCACCAGGGTCAACGGTACGGATATCAAGGGGACCGGCCGGCATGCGCTGGCTGACGGCGATGTAATTGAGCTTGCCGGCAAACTTAGCATCAATTTCCAGAAACAAAATATAAATAAGGAGTGACCATGAATTTCAGAAAGACAATTTTCATCCTGACAACAGCATTTTTGGTTTGCTCTGTTCTGTTATTGAAGTTTAAAAAATAAAAAATAAATAAGGAGGTACAATGAACTTCAAAAAAGCAATCCTAGTCCTTGCAGCAGCATTATTACTATGCTCTGCGCCAGTATTCCAGGCCACACCGGTATCTGCCGAAGATACCGCTACGGCCACCGCTACGGCCACCGCTACGGTCACCACCACCGATTCCTCCGCCACTGCCACTGCTACTGCTACTGCCACCGCCACCTCTACCTCTTCTGCTCCTCCACCACCTGCACCATCGGCACCGCCACCACCGCCACCTCCACCACCTCCACCACCTCCACCACCACCTCCTCCTCCTCCTCCTCCGCCGCCGCCTGCCCCACCTACACCACCACCACCCTATAGGTGGAGCTCCCCGTGGCCTAATCAATACTTTCGCTGTTGTCCGGAATGTTCCTGGCCTTGTAACTATAGGTGGTCCTATTACGTATGTTCGAACGTGGTAGTAGTTCAGCAGCCTCAACGGCAGCCTCAACCGCAAATTGACTGTCCGCCGGTAATCAACTCGTTTACCGCTAACCCATCTTACATTCAGAGTGGGCAGGGAATTGTGCTGACGTGGACGGTGAACGATGCAACTACGGTCACTTTATCCCCCGGGATTGGGTCTGTCCCAAGTTCTGGCTCATACAATCTGAGTCCTGGTTATACAACTACCTATACACTTACGGCTACCAATAGCGATGGCAGCGTGAATGCCAGCACCACCGTGACGGTCGCTCCGTACGTATCCACCTACACCACCAGCAGCACGCCAATAGCCGGCAGTGGAAACGTCGCCAATACGGGAACAAGTAGTATCTTGACCAGCGGGTTGAGCGGCGACGGCTCGGGCAATTCCGGGATGTTGTATATCATGTTGCTCGGACTTCTGGCTGTAGCCGCCGCGGCGGCCGTCGTCCTTTTTGTTAGAAGGCCTACCGCAGCCTATGCCGGTGCACGGGCCGGATATCTGGCTACCGCTACACGGACTGCAAATGGTGCCCCGGCCACCACACCCGTCGACACGGGCCCTGGGCCGAAGTTTATATTGTCGAACGGTGAGCAATTATCCCTATCCGGCAATGCCGGATCTCTGGGCAGAAGTGATTTCCGCTCCCTGGTGAAGCCGGACAAAGCTGACCTGATTTCCAGGCAGCACATACGATTCGACTGTGAAGATGGAGAATGTTATATCGAGGACCGCAACAGCACCAACGGCACCAAACTGAACAGGTCCAGTATCGAGGGAAAAGGCAGGTACTTATTGAGAGAAGGTGACAAAGTCGAGCTTGCCGACATCCTTACCCTGACCTTCAAAACTTAGCCACATTTAAAGCCGGCACTTGTTCTGTAACAGGTGCCGGCTCTTTCTTTTCGCCTTTGTTACCGCTCATTCTGAGCTTGTCGAAGAATGAAACTTCTCCCTTTCGTAAAGGGAGATTGAGAGGGATTTTATATCTCCATTAGTCCCCCTCTCCCTTGAGGGAGAGGGCTGGGGAGTGGGTGAATAGATTATGCCAGAAGCTTCTTCGGAATGTCCCTCAGAATGGCTTCCGCTTCCCTGACGATTTCCTGCACCATGTCATTAACTTTTGGCATGTCTTTAATCCGCTGAGCCGCTTCACCGGCAGCCAGGAGCGCCTTTTCCTTATTTCCTTCGAAGGCGGCTTTTATTGATTCTATTTCAAACTCAATCAAAGACATATCGATCGTCGCATAATCATCGGGAGTGCCGAGGAAAACGCCGGGTGATTTTTGTAGAGTATTTTTGGCATGTTCCTGGCTGCGGGGTGTTTTCAACCACCGGGCAGGTCCCACAAAGCCGCGCGCCACAAGGGTTGCCCTGTCGCCTGATTCAACAACCCCCTCCTTCCAGATCTGATGAAAATCACTCTCCTGTGTTGCCAGAAAGCGCGTCCCCATCTGCACACCGTCTGCGCCCATAACCAGTGCCGCCGCCAGTGTCTTGCCATCGCAGAACCCGCCGGCGCCGGCAACCAGAGTCTCATTGTCGGACACCGTCTCCACCACAGCCGGAAGCAAAATCATCGAGTGCACCGGTTCCCACGAGGTATGGAAACCGCCTTCATGGCCGGAGGCTACTATTACGTCGACGCCAGCTTTCTTACAGCGCAAAGCTCCCTTAACAGACGGAACGACGTGCATCCATGTAAATCCTGCTCCCTTTATCTTGTCTTTCCAGCCAAGAGGGTCGCCGGCGGATGTAAAGATCACTTTGAAATGCTTTTTCATATCAGGGTTCTCTTCGCGGACCCTGATGGCCGTGTCAACCATGACCTGCGAATTCGGGAGAACTTCCGCTGAAACCATCACGTTGATGCCGAAAATACCGCCTTTATCTTTGACCAGCCTGTATGTCCGTTTAAGCACCTTTTCCAGGACTGTCGCCATATCGTCATCGTAGTTAGCCTCCGCGGTTTGAACGAAGTCCTTGTAAATCCATGGCTGAGTATCTTTATTAAAAACTCCGCTTGTAGAAAGCAGTCCCAGGACGCCTGCATTCGCTGCAGCAACACAAAGATTGTTGTTGCTGAAGGGGCCCATTCCGGCCTGAATAATGGGGTATTTGATCCCGACCAGGTCGCACAATCTTGATTTAATCATAGAAGCTCCACTCCGTATTTTTATTATTTTTGCAGAAAAGGCGATGCCTTATTAAGCAGAATATTATATCATAAGCCAGTCGTGCGGGCTTATTTATGGGACCGCTTAACAAGTGGTATAATTATTCGTCATATAGCAGCCCGAAACTACTGCAAAAACCTCTCCCTTTCCTAAAGGGAGATTGAGAGGGATTTTTCCGCTCACCCTGAGCTTGTCGAAGGGTTTCCTTTTATTCTCCCTCCCCTGGCGGGAGGGAGTTAGAGGGAGGGGGAAACCTCTCCCTTAGCAAAAGGGAGATTGAGAGGGATTTTTACCATGCTATCCTTTTGCGGGGGAGTTTAAGAGGGGTGAAACCCCTCTTGGGAAAAAATATGAGGTTAATCTTCATTCACGGCGCTGGCAACACCAGTTTGGAATGGCATTACCAGACAAAATACTTCACCGGTTCTGAAGCTATCAATCTTCCGGGGCATCCTGAAGGCAAGCCATGCACCAGCATAGACGAGTATGCGCAGTGGCTACATGGATATTTCAGACGAGGAGATCATTCACCGCCTGTCATTGCCGGGCATTCCCTGGGCGGTGCCATAGCTCTGATGTATGCGCTGAGTTATCCGGAAGATGTTAAAGCACTAATATTAATCAATACCGGTGCACGGCTGAGGGTACGGCCTGACTTGCTGAAGAAACTAGAAGATAGTATCAATGCCCCGGCTCAGTGGCTCAAAAAAGTAGCTGAACCTCCATATAGTCGGGTGGCTCCTGATGTAGCGAAGAAAATAGTTAATGGAATGGCTAAAGTAGGTGCCGCCGTGCAGCTCAATGATTTTCGGTGCTGTGATAAGTTCGATGTAATGGATAAGGTAAGGCACATCGCGGTTCCAACGCTGGTTATTTGCGGCACCGAGGACGATATGACGCCTCTAAAGTATTCTCAATATCTGGTCAATCAAATCGCAGGGGCCAAACTGGTGATTATCGAGGGCGCCACGCATCACTGCCTCCTGGAAAAACCAGTGGAAGCGAATCGGGCAATCGAAGCGTTTCTAAGTAACCTTTGAATTCTGTTCTATAGTTGTTAGAATGCTTATTAAAAATGACTCCTGATGGAATATATTCAACGAAAATAGAATCTCCGCGTCTCGTTCAGCTAAATAATGCGATTGCCGAGGAAGGGTAACTTTTTCAAACTCTAATTTTTGCTCGCTTCAAGCAGTGGCAAAATCATTTTGGAATCTTAATCGCATCTGGATCAAATACAATACGTCGTACGCTACGTCTATCATCGTGAGGAACCATGAATTCTTGTTCTTCATCTTGCACTGTGACCACCTCATCTGCAAAATGCATTTTAGCTTGATATCCATTTTTAACCATTCCTTGGTTCGGCTCGTAAACGGTTCCTATGAACCTTACATATGCCCCATAATCAATCGTAAATAGTTCATATCTTTCACCAGGTTTATCTTTATGCGAGTCAAATCTTGGTAATTTATGTAAAACACGTTCATTTAGTAACCTGGTCAAAATCTCATGTTTAGATTTCGAGGTTTCGACCATGAAAGTCCGAGATTTGTATCCCTTGATAAGATTATTGAATATATACATAAGTGCCATACTTGGGAGTATGTCATTTCGTATGTTTGCATACTTTTCATTATCAAACCAACTAGCAGCGGCATCGCGAACATGTGACATACTTATGGCTTTTACATCCTCTTGCTTACGATAACCTTCCCAATATGCATTACCAAATATGCATAGGAAATCTCTACAATTCCCTTCAGCTGCACGCACTAATTCAGTGAAAGCTTTATTCTGTGTGAATATATCTATTATCCTTTTGCTCTTTTCTTGACCGGTTATCTTGAGATCCCAGTTTAGTTCGGCACCGAGATGATTGTAAAGAACTTGAGAAAAGAACTCTGAAACAAAAATCGGTTTTTCATCATATATTAAATACGAATCAAAATCCAAGACATCCGGGATATCTGCTCCAAGTTTGATGCCTATTACTCCTTCACTGATTTGTTTAGATAGGTCGCATTGATAGCTTAAGGCCAATAATTTGATACATATTTCTGGAATAGTCATAATTGCCCTTTTAAGATATTCTGCAACATAGGGTTGTGCTGATACTGGAATTTGTGACCACTCATCCAATATTATGAATAGATGACGTATATCCAAACCGGAAATAATTGTCTGCATTGATTCCGTTATTTGCCTATAATTAAATGTTGATTCATAATATTTCTCTGTGGATTTAGGTTCTATCTGTAGGAGCAAACCCCAGACGGTACCGAAAACTTTTTGTTGTGAATCCTTTATTGGTGCTTCCATACGTCTAGCCATATCAAATAATCGTGTGCTAATCTCATTAAGAAGAGTTCTAAAATATTTAATAGCTACCCCTTGGGGGTTTCCTGTTGAGTCGGTTATCGCACTTCCTAACATTCTACAATCTATGTAAAGTGCAACTTCTCCCTCCATTCCAAGCATTTCTTGCAAAACGCGAAACATATGCGTCTTACCTGTGCCACGTCTGCCTAAAACTAGCTGTGAATTAGTGGTTCTAGCACGATTGGCTAGGTCTGTAGTCACATAAATATCGATTAATCTGTCAGAGTCCGTTTGTTTCTCAGCACGTTTCTGAATCGCGCTAACGGCCTTAACAAACTCTATATCATCGAGAGCGGGCTTTGTCCATTCTGACATATGTTTTTTCCTAAAGTTGCATGTTCAATTAGACTTTATAATCTTTAGTCGAAAATGCCACAATCTATATGATTGACTTATTTATTCAATTTAAATCTTTATCTGATTATACACCAACAAAATTAATTTTGGGCATATCTGCTTACTCCGATAAGGCATATACCTTCGCACAGTTTCCCCCGTAGACAAATAGGCTAGTTCTTTTGACCGAGCGTTTTTCGACCAAAATGATAAGGTTCCACCCTCACCCCAACCCTATCCCTCTCCCCGTATCCCAATGGGAGTAAATCCTCATTGGATGCCTGCCCACCCTTCCGCCCGCGGGAGAGGGAGTAAAGCCGAGCGGCTATTCTCTATTGAACCTGGTCAGCGGCGACAGAATCTCCTCGTCGCGGCGAAGCTCGATGATGCGGTCACGGAGCAGGGCGGCTTTTTGGAACTCCAGGTTTTAAAGTCACCCTCCGGCAGCCAGGGCGAGTAGCCCTACATTGTCGCCACTGCAGATTCGAATTTCCTTATCATCAATATAAAAACGACCGTTTATATTAAAGGCGTAATGCTCCGTTAGTTTATCTTCACCGGCACGGATAACAGGCCCCTCCAGTTTCGGGATTTCACGCCGGAGAGTTGCGATAACATCAGTCAGCCTCGCCTCATCCTTTAGTTCAACTTCCACCTTATGCTCGCCTGTTATACCGTGCGGCAACCCGAACAGTCCGACAACACACTTGAACAAGGCTCTACTTTCCCCCTATATTATTTTAATGCGACGCATAAATATCTATGGCCACAGGTCTTTGGCCACGTCATTAAGGCCCAGAGACAGCAGCTTCTTTTTGCCCGGCTTGGTTGTGACGCGGTCCCAGTCCAAAGCACCAAGATTCCGGTAAATCTGACCTGTAATATCGGCGGTTACGCCAGCCAGTGGACCAGACTCAAAAGGAGGTTCACCCGTTATCCTGGGGTGCACCGTCCATTTGAGAGGGTTTACACCTTCCCGAAGGTTGAAGGCGTGCCTCAGGGTGGCTATCCTGTCACCGGCTTTATTTAATTCATCCCTGGAATAGCCCCAGCCGGTTACCGCATTCATGAAGTCTTTCAGTTGCATCCACATATTACCGAAATAGCAAAGCCCGGCCGAACTGAGAACGTGAGCCCCAAAACTACTGGGGCCGAAGCCCTGCGTGTGACGGCCGGGGGTGGCGTCCATCTGATATCGTGCCGAAGCCGATTCAACGTTGCCCACCATAGGCGGTATGAGCTTCGGGTCGTGCATCCCCAGCTCCTGTCCTCCGATATGCACCGCATACTTCTCAGCGCCCCTGCCGATTCTCTCCGCAGCCAGTTTGACTCCGTCAGCGAGAACGTCACCAAAGCCTTCTCTCCCGGCAAGTTTTTCCGTCATGCTAACGATAGCCCGGTGGTTGCCCCAGGTAAGCTCGATACCTCCGGTATCCTTCCTGGTAATGAGCCCATTCTCGTAACATTCGATGGCAAAGGCAATAGTACAACCGGCAGAGATAGTGTCTATTCCATATCGATTGCAAATGTAGTTAGCCATGGCAATGGATTCAGTGTTATTGTTAAGACACATGGCACCGAAGGAAGCCAGTGTCTCGTATTCAGGCCGGCGTGTACCGGCAACGTACCTGTACTCGCCGGTCCCCTCCTTCAAGCTTGCCTCGCAGGCGATGGGGCAGTGCCAGCAACCTATATGTTTATCAAGGTTGGCTATCACTGCATCAGGCTCGAGCCCGGAGACATCCGGGAAATCGACCACACCGATACCAGCCCAGTTTTTAACCGGCGAATCTCCGTTTTGGGCCGAAATGGCGGCATGGCTGGCCGTACCGTACTTGTGGAACGACTCACGGTATGAGTGCCCCCCGGACTTTGTATCGTTTAACGCTGCCATATACTTTTTTCGTAAGTTGTCAACGGCCTGTTTGTCGGCTAAAGCGACGGTTTGGTTTCCCCGGGCTACAACTGCCTTGAGCCTTTTGGAGCCCATGACAGCCCCTAAACCGGAGCGTCCGGCAGCACATCCTCGCTGGTTTATAATACATGAGATGAGCGACAGCTTTTCGCCGGAGGGGCCGATGCAGGAGACACGACTTTCACTGCCGTGTTCGTCCTCCAATATGCTCTCCGTTTCATAGGTGTCTTTACCCCACAGGTGAGCGGCGTCTTTTAATTCAGCTTTGCCGTTATCGATTAAGAGATAGACCGGTCGGTCCGAAATGCCGGTAAAAAAGACGCCGTCATAGCCGGCGAATTTAAGGTAAGGGCCGAATTCACCTCCCGAGTTGGCATCCCCCCAGGTGCCGGTTAAAGGTGATTTTCCCACCACGACATACCGTGCTCCGGTAGGAGCCGGGGTACCGGTGAGAGGGCCGGTGAGAAATCCGAGAATATTCTCTCCGGATAAGGCGGCCACTTTTGCCTTTTGACGGCTGTATAGTATTCTTGCCCCCAAGCCATAGCCACCGATGAAATCGCGGCAAGTTTTTTCGTCAAGTGCCTCTATCTCAATCGCGCCTGTAGACAGATTTACAAATAAAACCTTTCCCATATAACCACCGGCCATATATACCTCCTTTTGTTTTGTTCTTTATTTGTCCTGCATGGATGAAACTGCTAGCTGAACCTGGTCAGCGGAGATAACAGCTCCTCGTCCTTCCGCAGCTCGATGATGCGGTCGCGGAGTAAGGCGGCTTTTTCGAACTCCAGGTTCTTGGCGGCTTTTCGCATCTGCGCTTCCAGGTCTTTGATGAGACGGAGGACCTCTTCTTTGGATATGGGGGTAGGCGAATAGGCGGCTCTGGCTTCAGCCACCACCTTGACCCGCTCGGTGATGTCCTTAATCGCTTTCTTTATCCCCTGTGGTGTTATGCCGTGCTCTTTGTTGTAAGCTTCCTGAATATTGCGACGGCGCTTAGTCTCCTCTATGGCTTCATGCATAGCTCCGGTCACGGTATCGGCATACATGATGACATGGCCGTCAAGATGACGGGCTGCCCGTCCCATCGTCTGGATGAGCGCCTGCTTCGACCTTAAGTAGCCTTCCTTGTCGGCATCCAGAATGGCTACCAGGCTCACCTCGGGCAAGTCCAAACCCTCGCGGAGCAGGTTTATGCCGACCACCACATCGTAAACGCCGAGGCGGAGGTCGCGCAGAATCTCAACCCGCTCCAGCGTGTCAATCTCGGAGTGCAGATAATGCGTCCTGATTTCCATCTCTTTCAGGTAATCGTCCAACTGCTCAGCCATGCGCTTGGTCAGCGTGGTCACCAGGCAGCGCTCACCTTTGTCCACCCTGGTCTTAATCTGGTAAATCAGGTCGTCGATTTGCCCTTTGCTGGGCTTGATCTCAATCGTCGGCTCGAGCAGACCGGTGGGACGGACCAATTGCTCCGCCACCTGCTGGCTGTGGCTGAATTCATACTCGCTCGGGGTAGCCGAGACGTAGACGACCTGGTTGAGTCGCTGGTTGAACTCATCGAAGTTAAGCGGACGGTTGTCCAGCGCCGACGGCAGGCGAAAGCCGTAATCGACCAGCGTCCGTTTTCGGGAGAGGTCACCATGATACATGCCACGAATTTGCGGCAGGGACATGTGAGACTCATCGATAAACAGCAGGAAGTCATCGGGGAAATAGTCGAGCAACGTCCACGGAGCGCTGCCCGGTGCCCGACGCTGCAGATGGCGGGAATAGTTCTCCACGGCATGGCAGTAGCCTACCTCGCGGAGCATCTCAAGGTCGTAGTTGGTTCGCGCCTCGAGCCTGGCAGCTTCGACCAGCTTGCCCTGGTCTTTAAGCTCCCGCAGCCTCTGTTCCAGCTCAACCTTGATATCCTCGACAGCCAGCAAAAGCTTGTCATGTGAAGTGACGAAGTGCTTGGCAGGGTAAATGTCCACCGTATCACGCTCGGTCAGCAGCTCGCCGGTAAGCGGGTCGACGTCAACGATGCGCTCCACCTCATCGCCAAAGAACTCAATCCGGATTGCTATTTCCTCATACGCCGGCTGTATTTCCAGCGTGTCGCCGCGGATGCGAAACCGGCCGCGGGTGAAATCGAAGTCGTTTCTTTCATATTGCATGTCCACCAGCCGGCGGAGCAACTTACCGCGATTTAATTTTTCGCCCCTCTTAATAGTAGCTACGAAGCTGCGGTATTCCTCAGGCTCGCCCAGGCTGTAAATGCAGGATACCGAAGCTACGATTAGCACATCCCGGCGTTCAAGCAAAGACCTGGTGGCGGCATGGCGCATCTTATCAATTTCCTCGTTTATATCTATTTCTTTCTCGATGTAGGTGTCGGTGCTGGGAAGATAGGCTTCCGGCTGGTAATAATCATAGTAGCTGACGAAATACTCCACGGCGTTGTCGGGGAAGTATTCTTTAAATTCGGTGGCTAGCTGGGCGGCTAAAGTCTTATTGTGGCAGATGACCAGTGTGGGCTTCTGGACTCTTTCCGCTACATTAGCCATGGTGAAGGTCTTGCCGCTGCCGGTGACACCGAGCAATGTCTGCTGTTTGTAGCCCAGGTTAAGGCCTTCGACAAGCTTGTCTACGGCTTGCGGCTGGTCGCCGGTGAGCCTGAAATCTGAGTTTATTTTGAATTCCATTAAGTTTATTTTCACCCCTACGCTGGCCCTCCCCCTTGAGGGGGAGGGAATTGGGGTTATCCAAGAGGGGCTGCGCCCCTCTTAAACTCCCGCTTAATAATGTAATTTTTTATTTCACCCACTCTCCAGCCCTATCCCTTTCCCCGTATCCCAATGGGAATAAATCCTCATTGGATGCCTGCCCACCCTTCATCCCAAGGGAGAGGGGGCAACTTACAACGGGGCAGGATAATGCTTAATTATACAACCAATGTAGACAAGAGAATAAAACATGGTAATAGCACGGAGGCGAAAGCCCCTCTACTTCTGCGGTATCTTTGAAATGCGGTCGAACTCGTCCCGCAGCTTCTTGTAGGATTTATCTAAATCGGCGGCTCTATCGACGGCATTCTTGAGATGCGTCTCATAGAGCAAGCGCCACTTATCATCAATTTCATTGAAGCCGCGTGAAATCCGGAGCAGGTCGTTTTTAACATCTTCAGCCTGTTCCGAAAGCTTCTTGGCCTGAACGCCGGCTCTGATTAATTCGATTTTGGCGGAAAGGGTCAGCGGCGATACTACCTGGACGCCTCCTCTACCGTACTCCATCAGCATGTCATAGGCCTCGGTCAGCAGGTAGTAATAGACGCTCTCCGACGGAATGTAGGCGAAGGCAAACTCGGCAGACCCTTTGTCGGGACATACGTAGTCATCGGCTATCTTGTCCAGGCAGCGCCTGACATCGGCGATAAAATCCTTCTTTAACCTCTGCTTCTCAGCCGGGTCTTCCGTGGACAGCATCCTGCCGTAATTGTCCAGCGAAAACTTGGAATCTATGCAGACCAGGCCTTCGGTCGACTTTATATGAGCGTCGGGTCGCTTGCCGTCGAAAATCGTCTCCCTGATACCGTACATATCCGGCGGAAGCTGGTCAGCCAATATTGTCTCCAGCGCCAGTTCGCCGAATGACGCCCTCTCTTTGGGCACTCGGAGCATTTGCTCGAATGACCTGTAGCTGTCTTTGATGTCTCTGGCCTGAGTCTCTATGCTGCCTATCTTTTCGCCCAGCCCCAGCTCAGTCCAGGTGCTGGATATGGCGTTCTTGAGGTCGGTCGGTTCCACTCGCCGGCTACGGATGACGAGGAAAATCAACACGCCCAAAAGCAGCAAGACAAAAACAAGCAGGATTTCAATAAGCATATTTACTCGTGACTACTTCGTGGCTAGCTGCCTCAAGGCCAGCCTGACCTTTTCCTCCAGGTCAAGCTCTTCAGCATTGGGCAAACCGGCAACAGCCTGTGTAGCTTCCTTCAGTGAATAACCGAGTGTGGTCAGAGCCGCCACGACATCGGCATCTTCGGGCGTCAAGGCCGGCGTTACCGCACCCGCCCATCCCTTCTCCAGCTTGCCTTTCAATTCAAGTACCACCCGCCCGGCCATTTTCTTGCCGATGCCGGGTACCTGAGTCAGCAAGTCGACGTTGCCGCCGACGATGGCCGAAGCCAGCTGCTCGACGTTTAAGGTGGAAAGAAATGCCAGTGCTGCTTTGGGGCCGATACCGGAAACGGAGATGAAGTTCTGGAAAAGCGCCAGCTCGTCGGCAGATGCGAAGCCGTACAGAGCGATAATATCTTCCCTGACATATAGATGGGTATGGAGACGGACCTTATCGCCGACAGTGCCAATCCGAGCAAGAGTGGAGCCGGGGACAGATACCAGGAGGCTGAGCGGGCCGACTTTAACCACCGCTGAATCGATGCCGCGGCTTTCGAGTATACCTTCTAAAGCAACTATCATTTACTTATTTACCTCTGGCCAGCAGAATCTCGATGTGCTTTTGATGCAGATGGCAGATGGCGACAGCCAGGGCATCGGCGGCATCGGAGGGTTCGGGACGTTCCGCCAGCCCGAGCTGAAGCCTGACCATCTCCTGCACCTGCTCTTTGCTGCTGCCGCCATAGTCGGTTACCTGCTGTTTTACCTGCGTCGGCAGGTAGCGAAAGACCGGCAGATTTTTATTGGCGGCGGCGAGTATGGCTATGGCCTGGGCTCTGCCTATAGCCAGAGCTGAGCGACGGTTATCCGCCACAAACGGCTCCTCGATGGCTACCTCGTCGGGCCGGTGGCGGGCTACAATTTCAACGAGTTTTTTATATAAAGAGGAAAGCCTTTGCTCGACAGGGATTTTAGCGGGCAGGCTCAGTACGCCGCAGGTAACCATGGCCATCTCACCCGCTTCCTCATCTATCACGCCGTAGCCCAAATTTAAAGTGCCCGGGTCAATGCCGAGAACACGCATAATTATGCCTGAGCCTGCAGCTTCTCCAGAACAGCCTCGTCGTAATCGAGATTAGCGCAAACACTCTGGACGTCATCGAGCTCTTCCAGATGGTCGAGCAGCTTCAGAGTTTGAATGGCTTCCTTTTCTTCCAGCACCACTGTTTTCTTAGCCACACGCATAACTTGAGCGGAAACAGGCGCCTTTATTTTCTCCACGACTTTCCGCACGGTCTCCAAATTTTGCGGCGTGGTCAGAATTTCCAGGTATCCCTTTTCCTCTTTGACGTCATCGGCGCCGGCATCAATGGCCGTCAGGGCCAGTTCCTCGGCTTGCGCACCAGCGGTTTCTACAACAATCACGCCTCTGGTATCGAACAGCCAGGAAACCGAGCCGCTGGTGGCGAGACTGCCTCCGTGGCGTGCAAACAGGCTGCGCACTTCCTGGACGGTGCGATTGCGGTTATCGGTCAGCGCATCCACCAGAACCGCTACGCCGTGAGGGCCGTAGCCTTCGAATGTTATCTCGGCAAGAGCCGCGCCTCCAGCCTCGCCGCTGCCCTTCTTTATGGCCCGCTCAATATTATCGGACGGCATGTTACTGTCGCGGGCTTTCTGTATAGTCAGTCGCAGGCGGAAGTTATTCTCCGGGCTGGGGCCGCCTTCTCGCACCGCCACGATAATCTCGCGGGCAAGCTTGGTAAACAGCTGTCCCCTGCGGTGGTCGGATACACCTTTCTGACGCTTTATCTGCGACCACTTAGAATGACCTGACATGCTTAACGCTCAGCCTAATTTTACCACCACAACCACTAAGAATAAAGCAAGACAGTAAAAATTTTTCCGATTACTGCAATTCAGCACGTAATTATTAAATGATATAATGCTGGCTAAGCAATGATACTAAACATACTTGAATTCATAACCGGGCTGATATCCTCCTGGGGATATGCAGGAATTTTCGTCACCATGACGCTGGAATCCGCCTTGATTCCGATACCCAGCGAGGCTGTGATACCGTTCGCCGGGTTCCTGGCCTACATGGGAGAAATGAATATCTGGTTAATCGTACTGGTCAGTTCCCTGGCCAATGTGACCGGTTCCATAATAGCCTATGAAATAGGCAAGTATCTCGGCAGAGGATTCATTGAAAGATATGGGAAATACGTGCTGCTGAACATGGGGCATCTTCAACTGATAGAGAGATGGTTTGACAAGTATGGCAGTTTGACTGTCTTGTTCTGCAGAATGTTGCCTCTGGTGAGAACGGTTAATGCACTGCCGGCCGGCATCGGTAAGATGAACTTTCCTAAGTTCTGCATATTTACTTTTATAGGGTCGATACCGTGGAATCTGGCGCTGGTCTTTGTCGGCTACCTGCTCAAGCAAAATTGGAATATTCTGGAAAAATATTCTTTGTACATCGATATGCTTGCCGTTTTCGTGGCGGCGGCTGTCATATTCTTTATAGTCAGAAGGGTTAGGGTCAGCACAAAATCCGGATGACTACCGCTATTAATATCTGGAAGTAACACCTCTTAAAGACCTCTTTGACATATCAACATATATATGTTACCCTTATCGAGGGGGAATAGACCATGGCCACAAATTTAAAAAGAACGACTATTTTTCTGACAGAGGAGCAACATGAGAGGCTCCGCCGATTAGCTTTCGAACAACGTACTTCAATGGCTAAACTCATCCGTGACGCCACATTAGAGATACTGGAGGATGAGGAAGATGTCAGGGAGGGGCTGAAAGCCCTGGCCGATAAGAAAGGCACTATTACCTGGGAAACGTATCAGCATCACAGGAAAGAGCGGGGACTTCGGCGTGAGCTACAAGATTGAGCTTAGGCATGCAGCTCAAAAACAATTGAATGAGCTGCCGGAACGAGATTATAAAGCCATCGCCGAAATTATTTCCTCTCTGGCACAAGAACCACCACCACGGAGAGTCAAGAAGCTAGCTGACAGCGGCCTATGGCGCATTCGTGCGAGAAAATATAGAGTGGTATATGCCATAGACGACAAGACGAAACTAATCACCATAGTGCGAATAGCCAGGCGTAGAGAAGATACATATCAAAGCCTGTAATGAATTACGAATCAGAAAGATTGTACGCGGTTTGAATCTCAAAGACGCAGTCGACAGCTACATGCAGCAGGTCCCTGAGGTCAGCGACTATATCGAGCGCTGCCTGCGGACCGAAAGATGGGATGGGAATGTCGTCCTTATGGTGGTAGATGCGGCTTTTACATCCATCGGCTTAAACTATTTCCAGTCAGTAGTGCCCAGGGTGGAGCAGTTCAGGCAGGAATTCGTAGAATCTGGAAAAATTAGAACTGTTGAGGATTTGGTTGCAGCCGATGTTGCCGAACTGGAAAAGGTGTGGAGAAACAGGCGCTCGTGGCAGATGGCAAAGTCGGTCGCCGCTTATTTAGCCGGGATTAAGAAAGAAAAGGGATTCGACGATAGACAGGCTTTCATCTATTGGGCAAGGAACGCCAGCCTCGATAACTGGGAGGCGGACCCGATAGGCCGAATTAAAGGAGTCGGCATAAACAGCTTTCAATACCTGAGGATGATGGGCGGCGTCGATACGGTGATGCCGGACAAGATAGTAAAACGGGTAATCGCTGAAATGTTAGCCAAGGCGAACGTGGAGATGCCGTCAACAGATATCGAATTCGTTAAGTTTATGGAGCGCACAGCGCCGGAAGTCGGCTACAAGGCTATCGCGCTGTGCTGGATGACGTGGATGATACAGTCGGAAGCGGGCATGAGCCGGATGGAAAAATATGCAGCGCTTCTGCCCAGAATTTAACCAGACTATTTTCAGCTGATTGCTCATCAAATCAAGCTGTGGTTATCCTCTAGCTGTGATATACTACCCCGAAAAGCTGCACAATCGCCCTTAATAGGGATAATTACAGTGCCCTCAGAAAAAGTCTTCCGACCTGCCGATTATGTAAAAATAAGCATTTTCGCCGCTGCTCTCTCGGTTCTCTGGCCTAGCTTGCACAGCCTGATAATTCCACTCCGGCTTCTGGAGTTCGCGCCCGATGCGCAAAAGAACACTTATCTCGGTCTATTGACCTTCGTGGGATCGATGATAGCCGTGTTCGTTCAACCGCTGGCGGGGGCACTCAGCGACCGCTTCGGCTCGCGCTGGGGCCGGCGCCGGCCTTTTATCTTCGTGGGAACGCTGCTGGCCCTGCTCTTCCTGCCCAGCATAGGCATTTCCGGCAGTTTCCTCTTCCTGCTCATAGGCTATTGCCTGCTGCAAGTGGCTACCAACATAGCGCAGGGTCCTTTTCAAGCGTTTATTCCGGACCTGGTGCCGCCGGGACGTAGAGGAGTAGCCTCCGGCGCCAAAGGCCTGGCGGAGATATTGGGCGGTGTAGCTTTCCTGCGACTGGTGGCTTACTTCATGGATAATTACACTTCCAGTGGCAGTAATGTATGGCTATGGGCAGCCATCGGCTTCCTCGGATTGATGTTACTGGCGGCGATGGTGGCCACTATGCTGACGGTAAAGGAGCAGCCGTCATCTTCAACTGGTGAACTGTCGGCTGTCAAAACGATGGCTGGCGCCTACAAGATCGATGTTAAAGGCAACCCCGGCTTTATCTGGTTTCTCGTGTCTCGATTGTTCATCCTTATGGCAATGGTGGTACTTCAGACCTTTGCCCTGTATTTCATAATAGATGTCATACATCATCCCAACCCGGCGGGAGTAGCCGCCGATTTACTGATTACAGTCGGCGTTTTTCTACTCCTGGCAGTTTATCCCGCGGGACGGCTCTCTGATAGATTCGGCCGCAAGCCTATTATCCTCTTCTCAGGATTCGTCGGCATCGTTGGCATTTTGGTGCTGTTCCTGTCACGCAATTATGCGGGCACATTGGTCTGCGGCGGTTTACTGGGGCTGTCTGCAGGAGCTTTTCTCAGCACCAACTGGGCACTGGCTACCGACCTGGTTCCGGCCGGTGAAGAGGCGCGCTACCTGGGACTGACCAATATAGCCACAGCGGGAGCCGGAGCGCTAGCCAGACTTTTAGGACCGGTAATCGACTTTTTCAACACCAGGCAGTCCGGACTGGGCTATTCGGTTATGCTTCTGATATGTGTCGTATACTTTATCATCGGTTCGGCTGCGGTGATACCGATTAAACTGAAAAGTAAAGAAAGCTAACCAAACTATGCAGAAGACAGATAATAAGGTTAAAAAGCCATTCTGGACACGGGACCGCTACCTTCAAATTCTGGCCTTGCTCGTCGTGGTGGCACTGTCTGTTTTACTGGTCATAAATAGAGCGAAGGTGGCAGAGTTCCAGGGATATGGTTATCTCGGTGTCTTTATAATTTCTATAATATCTTCCGCCAGCATAGTGTTACCTGTGCCCAGCTGGATTTTGGTAGCTGCCCTGGGTGCCATACTGAACCCTGTTCTGGTAGGAATTGTGTCCGGCATCGGTGGGACAATCGGTGAGATGACCGGCTACCTACTGGGCTATGGTGGTCGCCTGGCTATTGAAAATGTGGGCATCTACACCAAGATGGTGCAATGGATGAGAAAGTGGGGCAGCGTCACCATCTTCGTTCTGGCTTTGATACCCAATCCGCTTTTCGATGTAGCTGGTGCTGCCGCTGGCTCACTCCGTTATCCGGTATGGAAGTTCTTACTTTTCGGCGCCGCCGGCAGGATACCCAAGAACATATTCTTCGCCTATATCGGCGTCTGGGGCTTGCACTTTCTGTCGATATAGCCAAAAATATGTTAAGAAGGAGATAAAGGAATGTTAGCAGAGATAGTACGGAAAAATAGAAGCTACCGGAGATTTTATCAGGACGTCCCCGTAAAGCTCGAAACACTGAAGGAGCTGGTGGACCTGGGCAGGCTGTCGGCTTCCGCGCTCAATCTGCAGCCGCTCAAATATGTGCTCTCCTGTGAATCAAAAAAGAATGCCGTGATATTTCCGAATCTGGGCTGGGCGGCTTATCTCAAAGGCTGGAAGGGACCGGAAGAGGGAGAGAGGCCGTCAGCATATATAATTATGTTGGGGGACACCGAAATAAGCCAGTCTGTTGGCTGCGACCACGGAATAGCCGCCCAAAGTATCCTACTGGGAGCTACGGAGAGAGGCTTAGGTGGCTGCATGATTGCCACTGTGAACAGAAAGGAGCTGAGCAAGGCGCTGGATATAGAACCGCGCTATGAAATAGTCCTCGTCATCGCACTGGGCAAACCTAAAGAAACCGTTGTAATTGAAAAAATCAGGCCCGATGGAGACGTCAAATACTGGCGGGATGGCCAGGGAGTACACCATGTGCCGAAGCGGGCACTCGATGATATTATACTGGGCTAGGGAAAACCGCCGATTTACTTAGCGCCAGACAACGGTTATAATACCCAGTCAATCAATAAATGAATAACTCTCCATTTACCAATATTCCGCGGCGTATAGAGGGTTTAAGCGAGCTAACCTACAATCTATGGTGGAGCTGGAATATAGCAGCACGCCAGCTATTCAAAGCCCTGGATGCTCCGCTGTGGAAAGCTACGGGGCATAACCCGGTTAAGATGCTGCAACAAGTCGATCCTCATCGATTGGTAGACGTAGCTAAAGACCCGCTATTTCTTAAAAAGTACGACTCCGTTATGAGGGACTTTAAGGATGCCATAGCCGGGACAGATACCTGGTTCAATACACAGTACCCGGACCTTAAACAGCAAGTCACAGCCTATTTCTCACTTGAATTCGCCATACACAATTCGCTCCCGCTCTATGCCGGCGGGCTCGGCGTACTGGCCGGCGATTATTGCAAAGAGTCAAGCGACCTGGGATTGCCTCTGGTGGGTGTAGGGTTTATGTACCCACAGGGTTATTTTCACCAGCATATTTCTGCCGATGGTTGGCAGCAAGAGATATATGAGCAGCTGAATTTCAGTGAAGCACCCATAAGTCAAGTACTTAATGTTGATGGACAGCCCTTAACAGTCGAAGTGCCGCTGGATACGAGGTCCGTACGTGTTATGGTATGGCAGGTGAATGTCGGCCGGGTAAAGCTCTACTTGCTCGATACCAACGTTGAAGGAAATTCACAGCCTGACCGCGAGCTTTCGGCGCGTCTTTATGCCGGCGACCAGGAGATGCGCCTGCAGCAGCAAATCATTATAGGTATCGGTGGTGTGCGCGTTCTCAGGGCACTTAATATCGAGCCGGTCATCTGTCACATTAACGAAGGATACACTGCTTTCACGGTTTTAGAACGTATCCGGGAGTTGATGGCAAAGGGATTGAGCTACACAGAAGCCCTGTACAAAGTGCGAGCTACAACTGTATTTACAATACACACTTCGGTTCTCAGCGGCAGCGATACCTATTCTTCCAACCTTATTGGAAAGTATTTCCACCGATATTGGGATTCACTTGGCTTAACCAGAGATGCATTCCTCAAATTAGGTGCACAGGGAACAGATAATTCAGCGTTCAACATGACGGGACTGGGCCTGAGAACGGCCGACTATCGCAACAGCGTCAGCCAGCTCCATGGTAGCCTATGTCGCCGGGCATGCAATTCTCTATGGCCTGATGCCGAAGAAAAGGATGTACCTATAACCTCGGTGACTAACGGCATCCATGTTTCCACCTGGGTAGCTCCGCAGGCAGCCGGCCTGTATGAAAAATACCTGGCACACGACTGGTTAAAGAGGCATGATGACCCGACTTTATGGGAGAAGGTATCGGATATACCGGACGAGGAAATATGGGCAATGCGTCAGTGGTTAAAGAATAAGCTCATCAGCATGGTGAACGAACGCGCCAGAGAACGCTGGGCTGAAGACCGTGTAGCGCCGGAACAGACCTTAGCCATGGGGGCTTTGCTGGATACTAACGTGCTCACCATCGCTTTCTGCCGGCGCTTCACCGCTTACAAGCGTGCCTCGCTTATTTTAATGGATATCGGACGCTTGAAAAAGCTGCTTTGCAACGAATTTCGACCCCTCCAGATAATTTTTTCCGGCAAGGCGCATCCCAACGACGAGCGCGGCAAACAGCTTATCCAGGAAATATTCAACGCCGCCAAAAACCCGGAGTTAGGCGGCAGAATAGCCTTCGTCGAGGACTACGATATGCACATAGCACGCTATCTTGTTCACGGTGCCGATGTCTGGCTCAACACCCCTCAGCCGCTTCACGAAGCCAGCGGCACCAGCGGTCAAAAAGCTTCTCTTAATGGAGTGCCGCATCTCAGCGTACTCGACGGCTGGTGGCAGGAAGGCTACAACGGCAAGAACGGCTGGGCAATCCACAGCAATGCTGAACTTGATTCGGCAGCACAGGATAAGGCTGACTCGGAAGAACTATACCGCCTTTTAGAGGAAAAAATAGTCCCTCTTTACTACGACCGGGACATCAACGGCATACCTCACGGCTGGATACAGATAGTCAAAGAGGCCATACGCTCCAACGCGCCGCTATTCAGCGCCCGGCGCATGGTCAAAGAATACGCTCGGCAGATGTATCTGCAGACGGCTAAAGTGACCGGATAATACCGGAGCTTACTGTTCGGCAGTGAATTTCATAACTCTATCCGAACTAACCGACACGCTAATTCCGCAGCAAAACGAGGTCGGGGTGCATAGCTCTGCACCCCGACCGTCTTTCCTCAATGCGGTCTTGCGCCCGCTGCTACCTCCACACCATTAGATTAGAAAGCAATGTTAATAGCCTGCGAGGCAACCAGAATCCAGGTAACCAGCATGGCACTGAGGAAAGCACCGGCGTATATGTGACCTGTCTTGCGATAGAAGTAGGTATAGACTAGAGCCACGATAGTCAGCAGTGGCAATATCTGTATGGCAATAATACTGAATAGGATTTCGCTGCGAAGGGCCAGTGTGCCACCCATCAGGAGCGGGATATACTGAAACAGCAACAGACCGACGAAGCCCAGGACCAGCAGTACCACGTTTACGGACATCTCGCTGCGCAGGCTCAATTCCGTTCCTTTGCGTCCGGTGGGACGCAACTGCCCGTTCAGTACCAGACCCAGAATCACGAAGTATACGATAAAGGGAATCAGGTAAGACAAAAAGGCCCGGAATTGAATGGGTGACAGCGGTTTCACCGCAAAGAGCCAGAAGCGGAAATCAACCGTGAACAGCCAGGCTGAGAATACCAGTGTCAGGTAACCGACAAAGGCTACGAGGAAAGCCAATAAGAATGACTTGCCAATCTTTTCCCAGTCCAGCTTTTTACCCCAGGTGAGGCCATAGTCGCTGGCGGTGGCTTTCGCCTTGCGGTTGAACGCGAAATGCCATATCAGGAAGAGTACCAGTGCGATGAGACCGACCAGCAGCAGCCAGACCAGAAGTTGAGCAGTGAATGACTGGGGGAAGATTTGATTAGGCGCTATTTTGAACTTGGTAGCGTACTCCTTGAACGAGAAATAGGTTAACGGCGGCACGACGACAATAATGATGGCGGATATCCACCAGGCAATGCCCTTGGCGGACTTGGGATTGGCTGGAGCCTCATCCAGGTCTTTGAAGAAATTAGCTCTCAAGAGCAGACTTGCGACGGGGAAGAACAGCAAGACCATACCTATTAGGGCAATCAGATTGCCGATTTCCTTCCAGTACCAGATTTGGTCGGAAGGTGGCAAAGGTGTGCCTCCCTGCAGAGTTGACTGGAACCAGTCAATCGCGTCACCAATGGCTGCGGTGGAAATATGGTCGCCGGGGTGTGTGGTGCGCGGCTGATAAAATTTGCGAGCGGTACCATCCGCAATCGAGCCGTACAATTTGCCCACCACCACGTCGTCTGTTGTACCAAAGGCCTTCTTGAGCAAAGCACCTTTAACGGCGTCCTTGGCCACAGGCGTGCCCCACATGGCTTGTGAGAACTCGTCCCATTCGGATAAAACCACACCCATATTGCGTGGGAATGTAGCGTTTATACTGCCGATACCGGAACCCTCCAGGACGACAGACTTATAGCCATCTGGGAACTCTTTCGCTGCGAAGACAAGGGCCCAACCGCCCATTGAGTGCCCTTCGAGGCCAATGTTGTCTTTATCAACGATGTCGAGACTGCGCAGGTACCGCAGACCGTCGGGCCCACCAAAGTAATTCTCAAAAGCCGGGGGGTCTGAATAGCCATGGCCGGTCTGGTCTAGCGCCAGTACCACGTAGCCGCGCCGCGCGAACTCGATGGCAAAGCCATCTTGCATTTCACGGGTGTTAATGTAGCCGTGGATGGCAAGTATGCCGGGAGCGGGATTCTTGGCGGTTACACCTTTAGGTTCATACAAGAGAGCGCTCATAATGATGCCATTAGTCCCTGCAAAGCGCACATCACGAACTTTTACCTTGCCCCAGTCGGTCTGAGTCGTACAGGCTAGCAGGTTACCCACCAATATCACGAACAGGGCAACAGCGAGCATTATTATCATATTGCGCTTGGATTTATTTTCATTCGGCATTTCTATCTCCTAAATTGGACTTAGATTTGTGTAAATTATATAGAAGCAATAGTTACTATCGGGTAAACGAAGACAACCACTTCAAATTGGCATAGTTCCCACCCCCTTTGAATGAAGTAAAAGTAGAAAGCTTGGTACTCGGCTAAGTATACACCCGTGTTTATACCAGTACAATATCGTATAAGACTGCTATAATAAATATGCTAAAACGCATATTGACGTAGTGAGGTATAATGCTTATGCAACACACAACCCGGTGAAGGCGACAAATAAGAGAATAGCTATCGGGGGCGCCATGAATACTAAACGATTATTCCTCTCAGTACTTTTATTCCTGGTACTGCTGCTCGGCCTGCTGAATTTTGATTGTACGTTCCGGGGCAGCCATAATCTCAGCCCAACGGGTGACTCAAATCCTGCAGAATATGATTATTCATCATCTATCTTTAGCGGAGGATTGCAGCGTACCTATAACGTTCACGTTGGCAGTTCCTATGACAAGACCAGACCGACACCCCTGCTAATTGTCCTGCATGGCGGCGGAGGTACCGGCCAAGGTATGACTGCGCTTACCAACTTCAACGCTATTGCAGACAGAGAAAACTTCATCATTGTTTACCCCGACGGCTTCGAAAACCACTGGAACGACGGCAGGGGTGTACAGCAATACCGTGCCCAGATTCAAAACGTCGATGACGTTGGCTTTATTTCCTCTCTGATAGACCGTATTTCGGATGAACTCAACATCGATGCCAGAAGGATTTATGTAACCGGCATATCAAACGGAGCTATGATGTCGCACCGGCTTGGCTGTGAATTATCTCAAAAGATAGCAGCTATTGCTCCCGTTGCGGGAAACATACCGGTAAACATGGCATCGATATGGGCGCCATCGAGACCAGTGCCGGTTCTTATAATTAACGGGACAGACGACCCGCTGGTGCCCTGGGCAGGCGGCGATGTCCATTTTGGATCGCTCGAATTAGGCCAGGTCCTTTCGGTAGAGGATACAGTAAAGTTCTGGGTCACTAACGACAAATGCCCTTCGTTACCGCTTGTTACACAACTGCCGGATAAAGACCCGTCTGACCGCACCAGAGTGAGGACGGAAATCTATGGAGGCTGTCAAGACGGCGCTGAAGTCGTTCTTTATGCAGTAGAAGGCGGCGGACATACCTGGCCGGGCGGACTACAGTATCTACCTGAGTCTATAATCGGCCGGACGTCCAGAGATTTCGATGCCAGCGAAGTGATATGGCAATTTTTCAAGGAACATCCGATTAAGTAATAGAATCAGGCGGGTGAATCCAGGTAGGCGGTATCAGAAAGTGAGCCGCCAGGGGCTCGAACCCTGAACCTGCTGATTAAGAGTCAGCTGCTCTACCTATTGAGCTAGCGGCCCAAGCGGGCTCATGTTAGCATCCGCAAACAATTCCAGTCAAGCTCATTGATTTCTAGCCACATTCCCGAAGTGATATAATGAAATCTCCGGACGGTGTGAGTACAGTGAAGCCTTTCGAAATCATCAACCATACTGCAGATATCGGCATCGTTGTCTATGGCGCCGACATCAAGCAGGTCTTTGCCAATGCCGCCCTCGGACTTTTCAACCTGATGGCAGACCTGGATAATCTCAAGGAAGATGTCAAGCGCGATATAGAGCTGTCGGCTGAAGATGTCGAGGTTTTGCTGGTAGAATGGCTAAATGAGCTTATATATATTTCCGAGGTCGAACATATCATCTTCAAGAGGTTTGAGATTAACGAGCTCAGCAATACTCAGCTCAAAGCCACGTGCTTCGGCGAAAAGATTAAGCCCGGACAACACAGGCTGAAAAGAGAAATTAAGGCTGCTACCTATCACATGTTGCGGCTGAACAAAGAGGACGGCAGCTACAAAGTTCAGATAATTTTCGATATCTAGAGATAGAAGTATGCCAAAATGGACAGGACAGCTTAATAAAATAGACGACTATCGCTGGGAGATTCCCCAGAGCTATAAACCGGGAATGCGGGTTCCGGGCTTGGTCTACGCCGACGCGGCGATGCTGGCGTCTATCAAAGAAGAGCAGTCTCTGGAACAGGTGGCTAATGTCGCTTTCCTGCCTGGCATAGTCAGCCGCTCGATGGCTATGCCCGATATTCACTGGGGTTACGGTTTTCCGATAGGCGGTGTGGCAGCTATGCGAGTAAGCGACGGTGTCATATCACCCGGTGGCGTCGGCTACGACATAAACTGCGGCGTTAGACTTCTACGTACTAATCTTACTGAAAACGAAGTAAAACCTAAGATACAAGAGCTCGTCAATACACTGTTCCATGAAGTTCCCTCCGGCCTGGGCTCAGAAGGCAAAATAAGGGTGGGTGAAAAGGAAATTAACGAGGTGCTTTCCGACGGAGCTCATTGGGCAGTAAAACGTGGTTTCGGTCTGTCCGAAGACCTGGAGGCCACGGAGGAAACAGGCCGCATGAAAGGGGCCAACCCGGAGAAGGTAAGTGCCAGAGCTAAGAAAAGAGGAGCGCCTCAATCAGGAACTTTAGGCTCAGGAAACCACTTCCTGGAAGTTCAGGTAGTAAGGGAAATCTACGATGAAATTGCCGCTAAGACCATGGGTATCGAGCGGATGGGACAGGTGCTGTTGCTCATACATACCGGCTCAAGAGGTCTGGGACATCAGGTGTGCGACGACTATCTGAGAATAATGGAGGAGGCAGTTACAAGATATGGTATCAGTCTACCTGATAGGCAACTGGCCTGCGCTCCGCTAGAGTCGAAGGAAGGAAAGGACTATCTGGCGGCAATGGCTTGTGCTGCCAACTATGCCTGGGCTAACCGCCAGTGCATTACGCACTGGGCACGGGAGTCATTCATTAAGGTCTTCGGCAAGAGCCTTGAACAGTTGGGTATGCGGCAAATTTATGACGTGGCTCACAACATCGCCAAAATAGAAGAGCATCTAGTAGATGGCAAGAAGATTACAGTATGTGTCCATCGCAAGGGCGCGACCAGAGCTTTCCCTGCCGGACACAAGGATATACCGGTTCGCTACAAAGAAGTGGGACAACCGGTGCTCATTCCCGGCGACATGGGACGCTGCTCATATATCGCCGTAGGCACCGAGAGAGCCATGGCGGAAACCTTCGGTTCCACTTGCCATGGAGCCGGCAGAATGCAGAGCCGCGGTGCCGCCAGGCGCAGCTTGCGAGGTATCGACGTGGCTGATGAACTGAGAGCTAAAGGCATTATTGTTAAAACCAATAGCATGGCTTCACTGGCTGAAGAAGCATCACAAGCTTATAAAGATGTTACCCAGGTAGTCGAGGTAACACACCGGGCCGGAATTTCAAAAAAAGTGGCGATGGCAAGCCCCATGGGAGTTATAAAAGGCTAGTGGTTGGGACAACGGAAACTCCGATTAACCTCCCTTCCCCAATCCCGCGCGGGAAGCTATCGCTGGAACAAGCCATCTCAAAGAGAAGGTCAGTTAGAAGGTTTCAAGCTGAGCCGTTAACTCTGGGGCAGCTCTCCCAGCTATTATGGTCCGCCCAGGGCACTACGGGCACTGGCGGCAGAAGAGCTGCCCCAAGCGCCGGAGCTACCTATCCATTAGAGATTTTTGTTGTTATCGGCGAACATGGCGTACAAGGTCTGGTCGCCGGCATATATCATTATGATGTGGGCAATCATTCTCTTGGCTTGCATCAGATTGGCGACTTTAGGCAGGAACTGGCTGATACGGCACTGGGCCAAAGCTCTATTGCCAGGTGCCCGGTGGATATGATCATCTGCGCCATTCATCCCAGGACCGCCTACAGATATGGCAGGCGTGGCGAGAGATATGTCCACATGGAAGTCGGCCATGTCGGCCAAAATGTCTCACTGCAGGCCGTGGCACTTGGCTTGGGTACGGTAATGGTCGGCGCCTTCGACGATGAAGAAGTAAGGAAAGTCCTGGATCTCGAGGAACAAATCAAGCCATTATACATAATACCAATGGGCAAACCAGTATAATTGCCTAAGCACAAAATCGATTGCCACGTTAGTTGGAATATAGTACAATGAACACACTAACCAAGGAGGATTAAAAATGCCACAAACTAGAGAAGCCGTAATAGTAGACTATCTGAGGTCTGGATTTTCGAGGTCTAGGCCGCGAGAACCCGAGAAGGACATGCTCAACAGCCTGAGAATGGACGAAGTTGCCGGGATGCTTATTAAGGAAATTCTTAAGAGAACCAAAGTAGATCCCAAGGATATCAATGACGTAGTGGTCGGCACCGCCTTTCCCGTGGGTGAGCAGTGGACATACGGGGGCAGAAATGTGGTATTTCACGCTGAATTGCCGGTGACTGTACCGGCTGAACAAATCGACAGACAGTGCGGGTCATCAATGTCAACCATACATGAGGCGGCTATGGAGATAATGCTGGGATATTCCGATGTCGCCATTTCGTGTGGGATGGAACACATGACACATATCCCCATGGCTATGGCCGAGGGAGACCCCAGGGCTATATTGAGACAACCGGATACTCGCTTTGTAACAGACGAACGCTTTAAGAAATACGAGTTCTTAACCGCCATGAACATGGGCCTTACTGCAGAAACACTGTTTTTGGAATCAGGCCTTACCAGAGAGGATATGGATAAATGGGCGCTCAGAAGTCACCAGTTGGCAGCCAAAGCTCTTAAAGAGGGATTTTTCAAAGGCGAAATAATGCCTATCGAGGTAACACTGGCCGACGGTACCAAGCAGGTCATTGATTGCGATTTGAGCATAAGAGCAGACACCACTATGGAAGGCCTGGCGGCGTTGAAGCCGGCATTCAGACCGGATGGACAGATAACCGCCGGGAACTCTTCGCCTCTAAACGCTGGCGCCTCAGCAATGCTGCTAATGTCGAAAGAAAAGGCAAAAGAGTACAAACTTAAGCCTCTAGCCACCATCGTCTCTATGGGATGGGCTGGCGTAGAGCCATCTATTATGGGAAAAGGTCCTGTCCCAGCCAGCAAAATGGCGCTAAAGCATGCCGGCCTGGATGTGAAGGACATTAACTTCTGGGAGATTAACGAAGCGTTCTGTATAGTAGCCCTTTATGCCATACAACAGCTGGGTATCGACCCTGACAAAGTCAACATAAAAGGTGGCGCTACTGCAATCGGCCATCCGCTGGGCGCCTCCGGGACCAGACTGACCGGCTCATTGGCCAGAATACTTAACATGGAAGGTGGTACTTACGGTCTGGCTAACGCCTGCATCGGTGGCGGGCAAGGCGTGGCTATAATTATCAAGAAGGAAAAGTAGTAAAGCCTTTAAGCTTTCGGATTTAATTGAATATAGAGTCGTGACTTAGTAGCAGGCAACGCAATAGCGAATATTATTTTGACTTGCGTTGCCTGTTTTTATTCCGCTTAAGCAACCAGTATTCCATGCTATCAGCCAGAGCCAGCCAACTGGCCTCTATGATATTAGTCGAGCTGCCGACAGTTCTCCATTGCTTCTTGCCGTCGCCCGACTCAATCAGCACCCGCACCTGGGAACCGGTACCGGCACTTTCTTCCAAGATCCGGACCTTGTAGTCCATCAGCTCAACAACAGTCAAATCAGGGTAAAACTCAATCAAAGCCTTACGTAAAGCCCGGTCAAGAGCATTCACCGGACCGTTGCCCTCGGCAGCAGTATGCATTATCCTATCGCCGACTTTCACCTTGACCGTTGCTTCCGAAAGCAGTTCCGATTCATTTTCGCGAGATGGGCGGCGGTGCCTCTCCACTACCACCATAAAATCAATAAGTTCAAAAGGAGACTTATATTCCGCCTGAGCGCGATGCAATAATAGTTCAAAGGAGGCATCAGCGCCTTCATATTGAAAGCCGCGGCTTTCCAACAGCTTAATTTGCTGCAATATCTGGCGCGTCTGTTTGCTCTTCGATGATAGAGTGATACCCAGTTCCTTCGCCTTATAAACAATGTTGCCCTTTCCCGACAACTCGGACACAACTACATTGGGTTGATTTCCTACCAGCGACGGGTCGATATGCTGATAGCTGTCTTCCCACTTCATTATGCCCGATACGTGCAGTCCTCCCTTGTGGGCAAAGGCACTGGTGCCTACGTAGGGAAGGTGGCTTGATGGAGCCAGGTTGGCTAATTCAGCCACGTAATGAGAAACTTCGGTTAGCTTAACCAGTCGCTCATCCGCGATACAGTCAATACCCAGTTTGAGTTTCAGGTCCGGGATAATGGAACATAGGTTGGCATTGCCACAACGCTCGCCATAACCGTTAATAGTCCCCTGCACCTGAATGACTCCAGCCTGGACCGCAGTCAGGGAATTAGCTACGGCCATCTCTCCGTCATTGTGCACGTGAATGCCGAGCGGCACGGATACGCTTTTCTGAACAGCCTTCACGGCCATGGATATTTCAGAAGGTAGGGCGCCACCGTTGGTATCACAAAGGACTACACAATCAGCTCCAGCCTGCGCCCCAGTTTTAACCACCTCTATTGCATATTCGGGATTCGCTTTATAGCCGTCAAAAAAATGCTCGGCATCGAAGAATACAGTAAGTCCTTTTGACCTGAGAAAGTCAACAGATTCAGCGATGATGCGCAGATTATTATCCAAATTGGTTTCCAGCACCTTGGTCACATGCAAATCCCAAGCCTTGCCGACTACAGTAACCACCTTTGTCCCAGCGTCCACCAATGCCTGCAAGCCGGCGTCTTTGCCTACCGTTGAATCAGGGTGTCTGGTACTGCCAAAGGCAACCAGTATCGAATTCTTCAACTTTAAGCCCTTAGCTTTAATAAAGAACTCCGTATCCTTGGGATTGGCTCCCGGCCAGCCACCTTCAATAAAATGAACGCCCAAGTCATCGAGCTTCTGTGTAATCTTGAGCTTATCGGCGACAGAGAAGGAAACGCCCTCCTGCTGAGCTCCATCTCTTAAAGTTGTATCGTAAAGCTGAACTGGCATTATTGATTCCTGGTTATCCTCTCAGCAATTAGTCCGCCCATCTCCTTCGTGCCCACCTTGGTTTTACGTTCGTCCATTATATCATACGTTCGATAACCTTCTTCTAAGACAGCTATTACCGCCCTCTCGATGGCTTCAGCTTCAGACGCCAGGGCAAACGAATAGCGGAGCATCATGGCGCCACTTAAAATTGTGGCGATGGGATTGGCTATATTTTGTCCGGCTCGACTTGGCGCACTGCCGTGAATCGGCTCATATAAGCCGAAAGCTTTCGAGGCGCCCCCCTCAGGAATGCCCGCCAAACTGGCGGATGGCAGCATCCCCATGGAACCTGCCAGCATTGAGGCTTCATCGGTTAGAATATCTCCGAATGTGTTCTCCGTAACCACGACATCAAATTGAGCCGGCCGCTGGATAAGACGCATAGAACAGGCATCCACCAGCATATGCTCCAGCTCCACGCCTGGATAATCAGCAGCGACCTCGGTTGCCACCTGCCGCCACAACCTGGACGACTCGAGAACATTAGCCTTATCCACTGAGGTCAGCTTCTTGCGGCGAGTCAGCGCTATCTCGAAGCCGACTCTGACAATGCGCTCAATCTCACTTTCTGAATAGGCCATAGTATCAACAGCCCGTCTGCCTTCAGCCGTCTGCCACTGTTTCTTGGGCTGCCCGAAGTAAAGACCGCCGGTGAGCTCTCGAACTACCATAAGGTCGACATCCTTTATGATTTCTGGCTTGAGACTTGTCGAATTTACCAGCATAGGCAGGACTTTTATCGGCCGCAAGTTGGCAAAAAGCGCCAGTTCCTGGCGTAAAGCCAGAAGCCCGTCTTCGGGTCGCACCTTAGCCTTTGGGTCATCCCACTTCGGCCCACCGACAGCCCCGAGCAATACAGCATCGCTATCCCGGCACATCTTCAAAGTTTCTTCAGTCAGGGCAACGCCGTGGACATCTATCGATGCTCCACCCACCAGACCATGCTGAAATTGAAAGCTGTGACCTAACTTTTTACCCACAGCCTCCAGGACTCTTATGGCTTCATTAGCCACTTCAGGACCGACGCCATCGCCTAACAATGCCGCTATATTGAACTGCACCTTTACAATCCTCCCGATAGTTTCTTCTTGGTATATCCTATAAGCCCGCCGGCATTTATGATTCCCATCATGAAATCTGGATAAGGTTCGGCAACAAAAGTCTTGCCCCGAGTAACATTAACTATTTTCCCCGTAGCCAGGTCGACCTCAAGAATATCTCCGGCTTCGGTCCCGTCAACGGCTTCGATACATTCCAGGAGAGGTAATCCAATATTGATAGAATTGCGGAAAAAAATACGGGCGAAGCTTTTAGCAATAATACAGGACACGCCCGCGGCTTTGATAGCTAACGGGGCGTGTTCCCGCGATGAGCCGCAACCAAAATTGGTGTCAGCCACAATTATATCTCCAGGTTTAACCCTGGTCAGGAATTCAGGATCTATGTCTTCCATGCAATGTTGAGCCAATTCCTCAGCCTCAGATAGATTGAGATATCTTGCCGGAATAATGGCATCGGTATCCAGGTTAGCGCCATACTTATGGACTTTGCCTTTTAACTTCAAATCATCACCTACCTTTCAAAACTAGACGGTACCATCTCAAATGAATGAAGCAATTGTTGTTCGCCACCCCGAGTAAGCCATTATAACCACGAGTAGAACTTCTCCCTGTGTTCTACCCATCCATTTAGACCGTATTCTTTAATTTTTCTCAAATTTCCCTTGGTCGTATCACCATGTATTGGCTTGAAAAATTCAAACTTATCACATCTTTCAAGCACATCACACTCCCAACAACCTTCGAGGTTTTTTAACTTAACACATCTCTTAATTTCACAAGGTTCTGAACATCCGTCGCCACCAGCTCTGCACGGAGTGTCACACCCCAATTTAACTATTGCACCTAAAACCTGAAGGCATTCGTCATAGCTCTCCAGCTCTTTAACAGCAGCACTTTTCACTTCGGCATACTTATTGAATCGTACCACTTGCAGCTCACTCATTAAGTCCGCTGCCAATTGCGTGACTTTACTCCGGTAGCGAAGGCAATCACCGCAATACAAACCGCAGTAGGCAGTTAGTTCAGCCTCTGTATTTTTCTTCTCATTCACAACATAGTCCCCAGGATAAACAATATGGCTACAGCTATCTTTACCGCCGGACAAATCTTTATCGGCAAAATCGATGTTCTGGCTCCGGTCGACGCGGTTAATACCGCCATGACCACAAGCATCGCCGCCGACGTCAAGTAGACTATCTTTGAAACGCTATTCTGAGGCCCTGCAAAAATGGTGACCAGCAATACAAGCAACCCGATGAAACACAGCGTCAGACCTTCGGCAATCCACTCCATTGTTATTATTCGCCTGTTGTCTTTAGATATTTGCCCGAAACCGTTAACCACCGACTTAGTGGGGATAATATGGGCTATGCCCCACAGCGTTATGAGACCAGCACCCACATACAGCAATATTGCATTAATCATGACAAATTCCTCTTCAGTCTTCTATCAGGTAGTGGCGCTCCCGAAAAATTATCTTTCCTCAACGCCAAACTGGCCGCAGACTATAACGTACTCTCCGCTAACCTCTTGGAAATATATCCTTACCTTCTTCCCCTCATGGAAAATCGGCTGGTCTTCCACCCACTGACTAACTTCTCCAACCGTTCCGCCAGGGGTAACGATTTGAAGCTCATTTCCGGCAAACGGAGCCCCTTTTACGTAATTTTCAATTCTCAAGTCTGTATAAGTGAAGATACCGGCTCTCCCCTCGTTCCACATGCTGTCTACTTTTTCAACCGTTCCCTCGATTATGTAATCGGCTGTCTGGGTTATATAGGACTTGTCGGTGCATTCTTTTATCAGCATCCCGGCGCCACCGGATTGCTTCACTATTATCTGCCCTCCCGGTGGCGGTGTACCTGTTGGTTTGTTTAAACATGCAGACGAACTAATCACCAAACCGACCGATATAAAAACTATAAAGCCTGTGCGGATGCTTTTTATATTTTTCATAATGGTCCCCCTTTTACCCGGGTATTAGCCTACAATCTCTACCGGGCTGGCAATCTTCCCCACAACGGCACTGGCGACGGCGACTGCTGGATTTGCCAGATAGACTTCCGACTGAGGGCTGCCCATCCTGCCAATGAAGTTCCGGTTGGTAGTCGACACACACCGCTCACCCGCAGCCAATACTCCCATATATCCTCCTAGGCAGGGGCCGCAGGTAGGCGTACTAACCACTGCCCCGGCTTTAATGAAAGCCTCTATCAAGCCTTCATGGAGCGCGTCAAGATATACTTGCTGTGTGCCGGGAATGATGATGCACCTCACCTCAGTGCTAACCTGCCTGCCCTTAAGTATGCTGGCAGCTAACCTCAGGTCATCGAGACGCCCATTGGTGCAACTGCCGATGACCACCTGGTCAATCTTTACGTCAACTACCTGGCTTACCGGCTTCACGTTGGAAGGCAGGTGCGGCAAAGCTATTTGCGGCTCAATTTTGGATACATCATACTCAATTACTCTGGCGTATTCCGCATCATCATCCAGTTCATAAGCTGTGTATGAACGACTAGCTCTACCTTTAACATATCGCCGCGTCTTACCGTCCACCCTGAAGATACCGGCTTTAGCCCCAGCCTCAATCGCCATATTCGCCATGGTGAAACGTCCGTCCATGGATAGAGCATCAATCGCCTCGCCGGTAAACTCCATAACCGAATAAAGAGCGCCATCAACGCCGATATCGCCTATGGTATAAAGGATAAGGTCCTTGCCACCCACCCATTTCCCCAGCTTTCCATGGTAGACAAACTTTATGGTCGGCGGTACCTTCATCCATATCTCGCCGGTAGCCATAGCCACAGCAATATCAGTCGACCCCATACCCGTGGCCAAGGCACCCAAGGCTCCATAGGTGCAGGTGTGAGAATCGGCGCCAACAACTACTTCTCCGGGCAAGACAAGGCCCTGCTCCGGCAAAAGCACATGCTCGATGCCCATCCTGCCGACTTCAAAATAAAGCAAGTCATATTGCCGGGCAAACTCACGCATCATCTTGGCTTGCTCAGCGGAGAGTATATCTTTATTGGGGCAAAAATGGTCGGGCACCATCACTACCCTTTTCGGGTCATATACCCTGTTCACTCCCAGTCGCTGGAACTCTTTTATCGACAGAGGAGCCGTGATATCATTGGACAAAACCAAATCAACCCTGACGTTTATAAATTCGCCAGGGCTGACTCTATCTAAGCCCGAATGAGCTGCCAGAATCTTCTCAGCTAAAGTCAAAATTCATCACCTCAGTTCCCCAACTCATCCTTTCACCGTGGGAATCATGAGCACGAGCACAGCGATTACCGTCACGATAGTCGCTATTAGATACATACCGACACCAGCCGCCATCCCTATAGCCGCTACGGCCCATATACTAGCCGCAGTAGTCAAGCCAACTACATGTTCGCCACGTACACCACGTAGTATCACCCCGGCACCTATGAAGCCGATACCAGTCACCACTCCAGCAGCGACTCGAGAGGGGTCTACTCCGTTACCGAAACCGAATATTGAGACTACAGTGAACAGGGCGGAGCCCAGAGAAATCAAAATATGGGTACGCAGTCCTGCAGGCTTATTAGCCCGCTCCCGCTGGTAACCGATACCAGCTCCCAGTGCTGCCGCCAGTAGCAGGCGAAGGATTATATCTAATAACGTGTTCATGCACGTCTCTTACTTTCTTACTTTCTTGACCGCCAGGAGCCGGTTAAGAGCATTCATATAGGCTTTAGCGCTGGCAACGATAATGTCCGTGTCGGCACCACGCCCGGAATAACTTACACCATCGCTCTCAATCCTGATAAGCACCTCACCGATAGCATCAATACCTTCCGTAACTGATTTCACAGTGAACTCAGTAAGCTTATTAGATACCTTGACTATTCGATTAATGGCTTCATATACGGCATCCACCGGTCCGGTACCCAGAGCAGCATCAGCCACAGCCTTGCCATCAGGAGCTATTAGTCTAACCGTAGCCGTGGGAATGTTGTGATTACCGCATGAAACCTCAATGTGGTCGAGATGATAAACCTCGGAAACAGTGCGCAGTTCTTCAGCTATCAGAGATTCAATGTCACGGTCAGTGATTTCCCGCTTTTTATCGGCTAATTCCTTAAAGGCTTGGAAGGCATGTTTTAATGATTCCTCATCCATAATATAACCCAGTTCAGCCAGCCGCTCTTTAAAAGCATGCCGACCGCTCAACTTACCCAGTACCAGGCTGCTAGACGGAATACCAACTGATTTCGGGTCCATAATCTCATAGGTAATCGCTTTTTTAATCACCCCATCCTGATGGATACCTGATTCATGGCGGAAGGCATTGGCACCGATAATAGCTTTGTTAGGCTGAACAGCAAATCCGGTAAGCTCGCTCACCAGCCGGCTCGTCTTATAAATGTGGGTGGTATCAATATTAGAGGTTAAATGATAAAAGTCACTTCTGGTTTTAAGCGCCATGATAATCTCTTCCATGGCAGCGTTACCGGCTCGCTCACCTATGCCATTGACAGTACATTCAACCTGTCGCGCACCTCTTCGTATCGCTTCCAGGCTATTGGCTACTGCCAATCCCAAATCATTGTGGCAATGTACACTAACCACAGCCTTATCAATATTAGGCACGTTCTTAAATATACCTTCAATCAAATCGCCAAACTCTTGAGGCGTGGCATAACCGACTGTGTCCGGAATATTTAACGTAGTCGCGCCAGCCTTAATAACCGCCTCTGCTATACGATAAATGTATGCCGGCTCAGTTCGGCTAGCATCCATTGGCGAGAACTCCACGTCATCCGTATATTTCTTGGCCCGCGCTACCATTTCGCGTGAAATTTCCAGAATCTCCTCGCGAGTCTTCTTCAGCTGATAAAGAAGATGTATATCGGAAGCAGATAGGAAGATATGAATTCGAGGTTTTTTGGCTTTTTTAACGGCCTCCCATGCCCTATCTATGGCTTCAGTGTTGGCATGGGCCAGGGCACACACTGATGACTTTTTAATTTCCCTGGCTATAAGCTGAACCGCTTCGAAGTCTCCCGGCGAGCTTATAGGAAAGCCGGCTTCAATAATATCGATGCCTAGCTTTTCCAGTTGCTTGGCAATATCCAGCTTATCCTGGACGCTCAGTGCCGCCCCGGCTGCCTGCTCGCCATCACGCAAAGTAGTATCGAAAATAATAACTTTGTCCATCTTCCGCCGTTAATCTAAGTCTTTAGCCATGGCATCATACTTCTCAATTTCTTACCCACGATTTCAATCTGGTGTTCAGCATCCATTTTCCTCAGAGCATTGTATACGGGACGTCCTGCCTGGTTTTCCAGAATCCACTCCCTGGCAAAGCTGCCGGTCTGGATTTCAGCAAGAATTTGTCTCATCCTATCCTTAGTCAATTCATCGATGATCCTCGGCCCACGGGTGTAATCACCATACTCGGCAGTATCGCTCACGGAGTAACGCATATAGCTTAAGCCACCCTGATACAACAGGTCGACTATAAGTTTCAGCTCATGGAAGCATTCGAAATAGGCGATTTCCGGCTGGTATCCAGCTTCCACCAGCGTCTCAAATCCGGCCTTGACCATAGAGGTAACTCCACCGCAGAGCACTGTCTGCTCCCCGAAAAGGTCGGTCTCTGTTTCCTCAGCAAAGGTGGTCTCCAACACACCGGCCTTAGCGCAACCCAGGCCTCTGGCATAAGCTAAGGCAATATTTTTCGCCTTGCCCGAAGCATCCTGATATACAGCCACCAGAGCCGGCGCCCCCGTACCCTCTGTATAAAGCCGCCGCAGCATATGCCCCGGACACTTTGGCGCAATCATGGTCACATCTACATTAGAGGGCGGTAAAATCTGCCCGAAATGAATATTAAACCCATGGGCAAACATCAGCATCTTACCCGATGACAGCTCCTTTTGAATCGCTTCACGATAAACCTTAGGCTGCAGAGTATCGGGGACAAGCATGACGATTATGTCTGCTTCCCTGGCGACTGTAGCAGCATCGGTCACCTTGAAGCCTGCCTTTTTGGCGCTCTTCCAGCCCTCGGTATCTTTCGCCTCGGCAACGAGCACCTGACAGCCACTATCTCTCAGGTTCTGGGCATGGGCATGCCCCTGCGAACCAAAACCAATGATGCCAATTTTCTTGCCCTTAAGTAAGTCTAACTTGGCGTCCTTCTCATAATAAATTTTAGCCATGATACCTCCTTAAATATTTATTCTATGCGTACTACCGGATTTGATTATTTTCGTGCCGTTACCAGTCCGGTGGGATGTCGGCTTCCGGCGGCAGTGCTTTCGGTAATTGCTTTGATACTTTCGTCTCCCTCGGCTCCTCAACCTGCAACGGACCGGCGCCACCTCGAGTTACAGCGATGCGACCCGTCCTGGCTATCTCTCTGATACCAAAGCCACGCAGAAGTTCCAGGAGAGAGTTGACCTTGTTTTCATCTCCAGTGACCTCCACCATTACAGAATCAGAAGAGACATCGACTATATTAGCCCTAAAAATATCTACTATCTGGATGATCTCATTGCGTGAGGAAGCAGTTGCTTTAACTTTAACCAGAGCCAGCTCTCGAGCTACTGACTCGTTACTAGTTATGTCAACTATCTTAACCACTTCTATAACCTTATCCAGTTGTTTCCGTGCCTGCTCCACCTTGGCATCGTCGCCTTCCACGATGATGGTCATTCGGGACAGATTCGGTTGCTCGGTGTGTCCTACAGCTATGCTGTCGATGTTAAAGTTACGTCGACGTAAAAGGCTTGACACCCGGTTAAGCACTCCCGGTTTATCTTCTACTAACGCAACTAATGTGTGTTTCGTATTAGACAATGACCTCGTCCTCCTCTCGTTCTGTTCTAAACTCACTTACTTGAACGAGTCACTTTTTCTGGAATCGGCATTTCCATAGCATCGACCAATGCTGCTCCCGGCGGTACTATGGGGAAAACATTCTCCTCAGGTTCAACAACAAAATCCAGCAAGAACGGGCCGTTATGGTCCATCGCTTTTTCTATCGATGAGACCACCAGCTTCTTATCGGACACTCTCATTGCCGGTACGCCGTAAGCTTCTGCTATCTTAACGAAATCCGGCCCGGAAAGCGGCGTGTGAACGTATCGCCGCCCATAAAATAACTGCTGCCATTGCCTTACCATACCTAAAAATCCATTGTTTATGATAGCTATCTTGACGGCTATGTTTTCCTGTACCACCGTAGCTAATTCCTGTATCGTCATCTGAAAGCCACCGTCGCCGGCAATACACCAGACCGTTTCATCAGGCTGACCTACTTTGGCACCCATCGCACCGGGAAGCTCAAAGCCCATAGTCCCCAAACCGCCTGAAGAAATAAAACTATTCGGCTTATCATAGAAATAAAACTGAGCCGCCCACATCTGATTTTGACCGACACCGGTGACAATAATGGCATCGCCTTTAGTGACCTCATAAATCTGGCGAATAACATACTGTGGCAAAAGAGAATCACATTCCCTGATCTCCAATGCCGGATGTTCGTCTCGCCACTTATCCACTTGATTAAACCAGTCCAGATGTTCACGAGGCACAATTTGCTGATTCAAAACCTCAAGAACATTCTTAACGTCACCGACAATAGGTACGTCAACCTGTACATTCTTGCCTATCTCAGCCGGGTCGATATCTATATGAATAACGCGAGCCTTCGGCGCAAAGTGGCTGACCACGCCCGTAGCCCGGTCATCGAACCGCATCCCGATAGCAACGATAACGTCGGAATGGTGTACCGCCTTGTTGGCATAAGCCATACCGTGCATACCCAACCAACCAAAGCTTAATACATGAGTTTCTGGAAAACAGCCGATTCCCAGAAGAGTCGTGACCACCGGTATCTGCGCACGTTCCGCCAGCCCCTTAAGCGCATCGAAAGCCCTGGAGATTATCACACCCCTACCGGCAATAATGATAGGACGCTCGGCGGCGTTTATTACCTCGGCTGCTCTCTTGATCTGTGCCGGATGTCCGAAGAGCGTCGGTTTGTACCCGGGCAAATTAACCTTTTCCGGATAAGTAAACTCCGCTTCTTGCTGAAAGACATCACGCGGTATATCGATAAGCACCGGACCAGGTCTGCCGGTTTGGGCTATGTAAAAAGCTTCCTTAACAATCGTAGCCAAATCCTTAGCATCAGACACCAGATAGTTGTGCTTGGTAATAGGCAGTGTAATGCCGGTAATATCTATCTCCTGAAAAGCATCTTTGCCAATGAAAGGTCTGGCTACCTGACCGGTAATAGCCACCACAGGAGATGAATCCAGGCAGGCATTGGCGATTCCAGTTACCAGATTAGTAGCTCCCGGACCTGAGGTTGCCAGACATACACCGGCTTTTCCCGTAGCTCGGGCATAGCCGTCGGCAGCATGAGCTGCGGCCTGCTCGTGACGAACTAGAATATGCCTGAGTTTCGGGTATTGCGGCAAAGTATCATACAAAGGCAATACCGCTCCGCCGGGAAAGCCAAAAATGACTTCAACGCCTTCCTTGAGCAGGCTTTCGCATAGAATCTGGGCACCGGTCTTCTTCATAAATGTCTCCTATTTAGGGAATACTGCCCCTGTGCTGGCTGAGCCAACGTTTTCAATATATCTGCGCAGGTAACCCGTCTTTATCTTAGACTTGTACTCCGGTAGTCTGGACAGCCGTTTTTTAATCTCTGCGTCACTCACCTTTAATTCCAGCTTATGTTCCGGGATATTTATGCTGATGATATCCCCTTTTTTAACTGCGGCTATAGGCCCGCGGCTGGCTGCTTCAGGCGCCACGTGCCCTATGGCAGCTCCTTTGGTACCACCCGAAAATCTACCGTCCGTTATCAGTGCCACATCCTTATCCAGCCCCATACCGTCCAACAGCGAGGTCGGCGTCAGCATTTCGCGCATACCCGGCCCGCCTTTAGGACCTTCGTATCGAATGACTATGACATCGCCCTTCTTAATCTCACCCTTCATTATCCCTTTGGTCGCTTCCTCTTCATTGTCGAAGACACGAGCCGGGCCTTCATGCACCATCATCTCGGGGTCAACTGCACCGCTCTTGACCACTGCTCCTTCAGGCGCCAGGTTTCCAAAAAGTATTGCCAGACCACCGGTCTTGGAGAATGGCTCGGCTATCGAACGGATAACCGCGCGGTTTTTAACTTTACCTTCCTTTATGATGTCCGACACCGGTGCTAATGACACCGTCTTACACTTGCCATTAAGGAAGTCGGCTATCTCATTCATGACCGCGGGAATTCCACCGGCCAAATCGAGGTCTTCGATATGGACATCGCTTACCGGACTTAGCTTAACGATGTGTGGAACCCGCTGGCTTATCTTATTAATCGCCGACAGCGGGAAATCGATGCCTGATTCATGGGCCAGCGCTGTGAGATGCAAAACCGAATTCGTGCTGCCCCCGAGCGCCATATCGACGGCGAAGGCATTGGCAATTGAGTCCTTGGTAATAACATCCCTCGGTAACAGGTTCTTTTTCCACAAAGCCATTATTTGCTTACCTGCCGCCATGGCCAAAACGATTCTCCTTGAGTCCACAGCCGGTATGGTGCCATTGCCGGGCAAGGCCATGCCCAACGCCTCGGTTAAGCAGTTCATGGTGTTGGCGGTATACATTCCGGAGCAGCTCCCGCAGCCCGGGCAAGCGGCAATCTCAATTTCCTCAAGCTCAGCCTCCGTCATCTTCCCGCTGGCAACGCTGCCTACGGCGCTAAACACAGAGATAAGGTCCACCGTTCGGCATTGACCGTCCTGATTCATATGCCCTGCCAGCATCGGGCCGCCACTGATAAAGATGGCTGGAATATTCAATCTTACCGCAGCCATAAGCATGCCGGGCACGATTTTGTCGCAGTTCGGTATGAAAACCAGCGCATCAAACTGGTGCGCCTCGACCATAATCTCTATAGAGTCAGCAATCAATTCCCGGCTGGGCAGGCTGTACTTCATCCCCGGATGGTTCATGGCAATGCCGTCACAAACACCGATCGTGTCGAATTCGAAGGGTACACCGCCCTGGCTGCGAATTCCTGACTTTACCGCCTCAGCAATGCTTCGCAGATGAATATGGCCAGGCACAACCTCATTAAAACTGTTGACCACGCCGACAAAAGGCTTCGAGAAGTCATCGCGACTAACGCCGACAGCCCGAAGCAAAGCACGATGTGGCGCCCGCTCGATGCCTTTTTTAACGCTATCACTACGCAATGTCTTCAAAACTGTCTCCTCATGCTGAAATGACGGCCAGTGCAGTAGAGTGAGGATATTGTAGTAAACTATCATAGCAGCTAGCTATTGTCAAGCTAAGCTGCTTCCAGACCGCGTATCTTTTCCAGACGACGCAAATGCCTGCCGCCCTCAAAAGCGGTGGAAAGATATACTCTTACGATATCAAGGGCTGAAGCTGTATCGAGGGCATCCTGACCCAAACAAAGAACATTGGCATCGTTATGCCGCCGTGCCCGGTCGGCGCCTAACGTACCGCAACATAAAGCCGCCCTTATGCCCTTTACCTTGTTGGCCGCTATGCTCATGCCTATGCCGCTGCTGCAAATCAGAATCCCCTGGTCGAAGTCTCCCGAGACAACAGCTTCAGCTACCTGTTTGGCAATATCGGGATAATCCACAGGGTCAGTACTATAGCCGCCGAAATCCTGGTAATCATGTCCTAACTCATCCAGGAGACTCATAATCGTCTGCTTAAGCGCTAAACCGCGATGGTCACAACCCAGAGCAATGCGCACTTTTATCTACCTCCCTCGCATATTCTTTATACAATCGCATAATCTCTTCTTCGGATATGACTCCTCGACGCAAAATGACGGGTATCTCACCAGTAACGTCAACCACTGTAGACTCCAATCCGCCGGGACATCTACCCATATCGATAATCAGGTCAACCTGGCTGCCAATTTGTTGTTCCACTTCTTCGGCCGTCACCGGGCTGGGCTTATCGCTTATATTAGCGCTGGTTCCAATTATAGGCACACCCAACCCGCGAATAAGGGTAAGTGGGACAACATGGTCGGGGATTCTTACCGCTATCTTATTGCTACCGGCAGTAATAATATCGGGAAGTGTATCCTTTTTCGGCAGCACTAAGGTCAACCCGCCGGGCCAGAAACGCCTCATTAAGTAACGGGCTATTTCAGGCACCGAGGCGACGACATCAGCCAGTTGAGTTGAATCAGCTAGCAAAACCGGCAGCGGTAAATTCCTGGAGCGTTGCTTAACTCTATAAATGCGCTCTATCGCCGCGATATTAAATACGTCACCTCCCAACCCGTAGACCGTATCCGTGGGGAAGACAACGATGCCTCCGCCCTTTAGTATTTCGATGGCTCTGTCAACCTGTAACTTTGCATGATCGGATAGATTATCCACTTCGATTCCGCCTTTGATGATAAGGTCAACTATTTTAGGCTGAAATTTTTAACCAGAAAAGATTCAATCACCGGCCCAACGCCGGGATATTGCCACAGATAGTCGTGTCCCGGCGCCTCCATTCCCAGGCCGAAATTATAGGGTAAAAAGACCAGGACCGCCCTGGTTACAAGCCAGTCGAAGGGCGTGAAAGCAGGCGCCTTGTTTAATATAAATAGCCTCACCAGATTAGCCTTGACAAGTCTGACAATATCTAGCTTAGTCAGGGAATCGGCTCCGACTCCATTATTGTCTATTACCAACGACCGGGCTGTTTTAGAAACCCTTTGCCAGAAAGGAATGCCAATTTGAATAGAATACACTTCTGGATTTGCTTGCAGACGGCTGATTACTTCACCGGCAAAGGCGGCGCCATTGCTCTGTCCGGTAATTATCACCTTCAAGCCACTGACATGCTCGGTTAGAAAATCGATCTTGGCTGCCAGTTGTTTAGCCTTCGAGGGATAATGTGTTAGTTGTTCCTTAAGTTCAAAGAAATAATCTAATAAGCCCTTCCCTGTCCGGATATCCTCAATCTCGCAGTAATTATATCCAAGACTGGTCAGCTCAGATTCGATTCCGACCAGCCAGGTCTGCCCCTGAGTATCAGCCTCCAGCGGCTTCTTACCCCAACCACCTGCGGTATAGAAAAGGGCGAAGTCATGGTCTTTGACCTTGTAATAAAGGTCGAGTAACTGGCTGACGAACTGCTCCTGAGCTTTTTTGCTGCTTCCTGCCACCTCCGAAGCCACATCCCAGGCCTGACGCTCAATAGGGCTCATAGATTCAAAGTTAAGTGCCGGCTGGCTTGCCTGCCCGCCATGAGCCTTGCCGAAATAAGTGACCGAACCGACAATGCAGGCCACTAGAAGTACGGCCAACCCACATTTGAGAAGTAAAACCAAACGTCTTCCGGTTTTCATAAATTTAACCCCGCAGCATGCCTATATTTTAACACCTTTACGATGTAGCTGCCCAGCTTATGTTTACATTTTTATCTGTCATTTCGATTTTTGGTTTTTTATCTTTGATTTTACCCCCCTTAGGAAAAGGGGGGTAAAGGGGGATTTTACTCTTTGTGTGTCATTTTTAACTACGTGTCACCCGCCTACGGGTGACCGTCGTTGCTTTTATTTACATGGCGTATAAAAACCTTAGTACGTTGCGTCGGGCTGTGATATACTTTAGCCAACCAACAAATAGATGGAAAAAAAGAGAAAAACCCATCGAGTAGCTACCAGCGACGACATCGAAGTTTCTACCTACCTCGAAATCGCCAAGGAACTTCAGGGCGAGCAACTTAAAGCTAAAGTAGAAACCATATCCCCGGGAACACGAGAAGCGATAGCTGTCATTGATTTTGGCTCTCAGTATAGCCACCTGATTGCCCGGCGGGTCCGCGAGTGCCATGTCTACTGCGAATTGATACCATACGATGAACCGTGGGAAAAAATAGCGGCTTTGCAACCTAAGGGTTTCATCCTCTCGGGTGGTCCGGCCAGTGTCTACCAGTCGAAAGCACCTCTGGCTCCAGCCCAGCTTTATGCCAGTCGGCTACCTATCCTGGGCATCTGTTACGGAATGCAAGCCATCGCTCACCAATTGGGAGGTAAGGTAGCACCGGCTGACAAGCACGAATACGGTCAGGCGATTTTACACATAAGCGATAAAGAGTCGCCGCTCTTTACCGGTCTGCCGACCTCTATCCCGGTCTGGATGAGCCACGGTGACCATATAGTAGAGATGCCGCCGGGATTCAAGGCTCTGGCTTACACTGAAAACTCGCCCGCTGCAGTCATAGGTAATGAGGCCAATATCTATGGCCTGCAGTTTCACCCTGAAGTCGCCCACACGCCAAACGGCAAGACCATAATTCAAAACTTCCTTTATCGGATATGCGGCTGCCAGGGCACCTGGACTCCGAGCAGCTTCATTAACGAGAGCATAAGCACCATAAAGCAGCAGGTGAAGGACGGCAAAGTCATCTGCGCCCTGTCCGGCGGCGTCGACTCGGCGGTGGCAGCCACTCTTATCCATCAGGCTATTGGTAATCAACTGACCTGTATCTTTGTCAATAACGGGCTGCTGCGCCGTGAGGAGGCGGAACGGGCCCTTAACACCTTCCGGAATAACTTAAAAATGAATGTGGTCTATGTAGATGCCACCGACAGATTCCTCAGGCGCTTAAAAAGTGTAATCGACCCTGAGGCCAAGCGGCGACGCATAGGCCAGGAGTTCATCAAGGTATTTGAATACAAAGCCGGCAAACTGGGCAAAACAGATTTCCTGGCCCAGGGCACCCTTTATCCCGACGTCATTGAAAGCACCTCCAAAGAAACCAAGGCTGCCGCCAGAATAAAAACGCATCACAATGTCGGCGGCTTGCCTGCCAAAATGTTACTCACTCTGATTGAGCCGCTGCGCTACCTGTTTAAAGACGAGGTCCGTGAGGTCGGCCTGGCTCTGGGCTTACCTGAGGATATGGTCTGGCGTCAGCCGTTCCCCGGTCCGGGACTGGCCATACGCATCATCGGAGAAGTCACCAAGGAACGCCTGGAGATACTCCGAGCCGCCGATTGGATAGTCATGAACGAGATTAAAAAGGCAAAGCTGTATCGCGAGCTATGGCAAAGCTTTGCCATACTGACCGATGTCAGAAGCGTAGGCGTCATGGGTGACTTCCGCACCTACGGCTACCTGGTAGCTATTCGCGCCGTGACCAGTCAGGACGCCATGACCGCCGACTGGGCGCGCCTTCCCCACGACCTGCTGGCCCGCATTTCCAGCCGCATCGTCAACGAAGTACCCGGCGTCAACCGTGTGGTCTACGATATCACCAGCAAACCGCCATCCACTATAGAGTGGGAATAAACGAAAGCCCGTTATGTTCGGCTGGCTGATTGCCCTCATCACCTTCCCCGGCATCATACTTCACGAATGGGCCCACAAATTTTTCTGCGACCGCACCCGGGTGCCCGTCTACAAAACATGTTATTTCAGGCTGGGCAACCCCGCCGGATATGTCATCCACGGTCAGGTAGATAACTACGGCAAGGCTTTTCTTATAGCTACTGCCCCGTTTCTGGTCAACACAACTATCTCCGCAATCTTGTTCTCTATCGCCGTAATCCTTCCCCTTGGTTTAGCCGCCTATATACTATTCTGGCTCGGCATATCCATAGCCATGCACTCCTTCCCCAGCAGTCAGGACGCCGATAACCTGTGGGGCTATTCAAAAACAGCCTGGCGGCGTAATCCTCTGGTGCTGTTCAGCCTCCCTGTCATCGGCCTGATAAAGCTGGCCAGACTGCTCAGCGCCATCTGGTTTGACCTTGTCTACGCCATCATCTTGCTACTCTTGATTGCGATAATAATCAAAGGAGGCGACTTGTTTTCGGCTGTGCATTAACTTATTATGATGCATGACTGCAAAGGGGGGTGAAAAATGGTCGATTCTGTTCTTCAAGGTCTGCTATTGGGCGCCAGTTATCTAATCGACGTGGCCATATATGTCTGGTCCGCGTTATGCCTTTATATCATAGCCAAAAAGACCGGCACGCCTAATCCGTGGCTGGCATGGATACCCATTGCTAACATCTATCTTATGTGTAAAGTGGCTGGCAAACCCGGCTGGTGGATTGTTTTCTTTTGCATCACGATAGTACTCGCGATTCCCATGTCCATCGCATCGGTCATGGTGATGTTCTTGGCTATGGGGGGAGGAGAAATTCCAGCGTGGTTCACGCCGCTCGTAATTGCTACGATAGTTTCAGGACTCATTTCCTGGGTTCTGTTAATTATCATCTGGATGGCCATAGCTAAAGCTCGCCATAAACCGTCCTGGCTGGGCATACTGATGATAGTACCCATTGCCAATCTGGTAATACCTGGTGTACTCGCTTTTTCAGATAACCGGAATACTAATTAACTCTCCCTACTCTGGAGGGAGGGAGTTTAGAGGGAGGGGGATCTTTTTAAACTTTTAGCTTGAACTTTTGACTTTTGGTTTTTAATTTTTGATTTTGTTCCTGTTTTCACGTTCAAATCGACCTGCCGACCATTTGACAACCAATCGCTTGCTGGTATATACTTTAGCTTTACATGGCTGGTGTACTTAAACCGCATACCTGATTGACCTAAGGTCATTGTTACTGTATACTTGTGCGGCTTGGTGTACACCAAGCCGCTTTGTACTTTAAAAAGTGAATAAAGTTTTGTCTTCAACCTGATGTAGGTTAAAGAGAAAAGGGCACAGGGTGGATGCCTTGGCATTAGCAGCCTAAGACGGGCGTGGCGAGACTGCGATAAGCCCCGGTGAGCTGTCTAGCAAGCCTAGCCGGGGATACCCTAATGGGGCAACCCGCCTGGATAAACCCAGGCTCTCGCGCAAGCGAGGGGGAACCAGGAGAACTGAAACATCTTAGTAACCTGAGGAAGAGAAATCTAATGAGATTCCCGTAGTAGTGGCGAACGAAATGGGAAGAGTCCAAACTCGATTGACTTAGTGGGCTTAGGCCCTATGTCAGTCGAGGGTCGCAAGACGCAAGATACGGAGCCTAAGAGCCGTAACAGAGTAAAAAAACTTCTGCCTAGTCAAAGGTCTCTGGAAAGAGCCACCAAAGAGGGTGATAGTCCCGTAGATTAAAGGTTTGAAGTCTCTGCTTGTGTTCTTAAGTACCACGGGACACGAGAAATCCCGTGGGAATCTGGGGTGACCACATTCCAAGACTAAATACTGCTAATGACCGATAGTGAACCAGTACCGTGAGGGAAAGGTGAAAAGCACCCCGAGAGGGGAGTGAAATAGAACCTGAAACCTTGTGCCTACAAGCAGTCAAAGGCCTGGCTTGCCAGGCTGATGGCGTGCCTATTGAAGAATGAGCCGGCGAGTTAATCTCTGTGGCAAGGTTAAGTAACTCAGTTACGGAGCCGTAGCGAAAGCGAGTCTGAATAGGGCATCCAGTCGCAGGGATTAGACACGAAACCGGGTGAGCTACCCATGGCCAGGATGAAACCCAACTAAACTTGGGTGGAGGTCCGAACCCGTGTACGTGGCAAAGTGCTGGGATGAGCTGTGGGTAGGGGTGAAATGCCAAACGAACCCGGAGATAGCTTGTACTCCCCGAAATGCATTTAGGTGCAGCCTCAGGTAATAACTTATGGAGGTAGAGCACTGGATGAGCTCGGGGCCGTGAGGTTACCAAACTCAACCAAACTTCGAATGCCATAAGTCCATATCCTGGGAGTGAGACTGCGGGGGATAAGCTTCGTAGTCGAGAGGGAAACAGCCCAGACCATCAGCTAAGGTCCCTGAACGCGGACTAAGTGGGAAAGGCAGTGATATCGCTAAAACAGCCAGGAGGTTGGCTTAGAAGCAGCCACCCTTCAAAGAGTGCGTAACAGCTCACTGGTCGAGTGATGTCGCACCGATAATTTAACGGGGCTAAAGTCCGCTACCGAAGCTATGGTTCGTCTCACGACGAAGGTAGGGGAGCGTTGCTATAGCTGTGAAGCCTTGGCGCGAGCCAAAGTGGAGCAATAGCAAGTGAGAATGCCGGCATGAGTAACGTCAAGGCATGTGAAAACCATGCCCACCGTAAATCTGAGGTTTCCTACGAAAGGTCAATCCGCGTAGGGTTAGTCGGGCCTAAGCCGAACCCCAAGGGGAAAGGCGATGGACAATGGGTCAACATTCCCATACCGTCTAATTCTTGTTTTAAGGCAAAGGGGGGACACAGCAGGATAGGTTGAGCGTACCTATTGGACATGGTGCGTCTCCAATCTGAGGCGTGTTGAGGCAGGTAAATCCACTTCAACTTTAAGCTGAGGAGCGGGGAAAATCGAAGGGAAACCTGAAATGATTCAACTGAGTCCACACTGTCCAGAAAAGCCTCGTTGCTAAAGGATTAGATGCCCGTACCGCAAACCGACACAGGTAGATGGGGGTAAGTATCCCAAGGTGTTCGAGAGAACCCTCGTTAAGGAACTCGGCAATTTAACCCCGTAACTTCGGAAGAAGGGGGCCCGCCTGCAAAGGCGGGGGCACGAAACCGGCCCAAGCGACTGTATAACATAAACACAGGTCTCTGCCAAAGCGAAAGCTGAGGTATAGGGGCTGATACCTGCCCAGTGCCGGAAGGTTAAGGAGAAAGGTTAGGGAGTAATCCCGAAGCTTTGAACCGAAGCCCCGGTGAACGGCGGCCGTAACTATAACGGTCCTAAGGTAGCGAAATCCCTTGTCGGGTAAGTTCCGACCCGCACGAAAGGTGTAACGACTTGGGCGCTGTCTCAACGAGGGACTCGGTGAAATTGAAATACCCGTGAAGATGCGGGTTACCCACAACTGGACAAAAAGACCCCGGGAGCTTTACTATACCTTGGCATTGGACTCGAGCCGTGCATGTGTAGGATAGGTGGGAGGCTGTGAAGCTGGGGCGTAAGCTTCAGTGGAGCCAACGGTGAAATACCACTCTTGCGTGGTTTTGGTTCTAACCTGCCTTAGGGTGGGAACAGTGCCAGGCGGGTAGTTTAACTGGGGCGGTTGCCTCCCAAAAGGTAACGGAGGCGTCCAAAGGTCCCCTCAGCACGGATGGAAATCGTGCATTGAGTGTATTGGTATAAGGGGGCTTGACTGCGAGACCAACAAGTCGAGCAGAGACGAAAGTCGGGCAAAGTGATCCTACGGTCCCGCGTGGAAGGGCCGTAGCTTAACGGATAAAAGCTACCCCGGGGATAACAGGCTTATCTTGCCCAAGAGTTCACATCGACGGCAAGGTTTGGCACCTCGATGTCGGCTCGTCGCATCCTGGGGCTGAAGCAGGTCCCAAGGGTTGGGCTGTTCGCCCATTAAAGCGGCACGCGAGCTGGGTTCAGACCGTCGTGAGACAGGTCGGTCTCTATCCGTTGTGGGCGTTGGAGATTTGAGGGGAGCTCTCCCTAGTACGAGAGGATTGGGAGGGACAGACCTCTAGTGTGCCAGTTGTTCTGCCAAGAGCATTGCTGGGTAGCCAAGTCTGGATGGGATAAGCGCTGAAAGCATCTAAGTGCGAAGCCCACCCCAAGATTAGATCTCCCATCCTTTCCTTCGGGAAAGGAGTAAGACCGCAAGTAGACTACTTGCTTGATAGGCAGCATGTGTAAGCAGGGTAACCTGTTGAGCTGAGCTGTACTAATGGTCGAGGTCTTTGACCTACATCAGGCTGAGTACAAAACTTTTTTCACTACCGGCGCGGGGTGGAGCAGTGGTAGCTCGTCGGGCTCATAACCCGAAGGTCGTTGGTTCAAATCCAACCCCCGCTACCAATGAATAGATAGGCCCTGTACTTGGGAGTCCAGGGCCTTTTTATTTTGCAGCAACATTGGAAATTTCTAACAAACAATTTGACAATTAACAACCGCATAGCGCACTCAACCACCAATCGCCTGCTGCTGAGGCTATTGTGCTTGTGGACTTAACTTAAGAAATGGTATAACCATTACGGCAAGGTCAGGGGCGTTAAAGAGGGGCTGAAGCCCCTCTTATCAATAATAAATTACCATCCCTCAAGGGAGAGGATAGGGTGAAGTTGATTAAAAAGAAAGGCCTTAACCTCAGCCCAAATATAGTCTTTATCGGCTTCATTAGCCTCCTCACTGACGTATCCAGCGAGCTGATTTTCACGCTCCTGCCTCTCTTCTTAACGAATGTGCTGGGTGTCGCCACCGTCGTCATCGGCCTGATAGAGGGCATAGCCGAGAGTACTGCTTCCCTACTCAAGCTCCTCAGCGGGTGGCTAAGCGACAAATTGCGCAACCGTAAATACCTCTCCTTCATAGGCTATGCCCTGTCCGCATTGTCCAAACCCTTCATGCTGATTGCCAATGCCTGGGGCCCTATCCTGGCCATCAGGTTTGCCGACCGCTTCGGTAAGGGTATACGTGCTGCCCCGCGTGACGCCCTGGTCGGTGATTCTGTGGATGAAGATAACCGAGGCAAGGCCTACGGTTTTCACAAGGCTATGGATACCTCCGGGGCTGCGTTAGGGCTCATCCTGGCTGCACTAGTGGTTTTCTCACTGCAGAGAGACGTGGTTAACCTACAGTTCGATACTTACCGTTGGATGATCATAATCGGCATCGTACCGGCCTTCATCGCTCTCTTCTTTTTCATCTTCATCAAAGAGCCGCCGAAGAAAGCTGTCGATGCCTGTACTGCACGGGTGGCAGATAGTGCAAAGGAAAAGGCTATTGACAAAAGATTCAAAATCTTCATGGCCATTATGTTTTTATTCACGCTAGGCAATTCCAGCGACGCATTTATCATTCTCAGGGCGCAGAATCTAGGTAATAGCGTGTTGCTCATAAGCATAATGCTTATCATGTTCAATGTCGTCTATGCCCTCTTTTCCATGCCCGCCGGCATATTGTCCGACAAGTTGGGCAGGAGGAAGGTCATCATTACAGGCTGGATAATCTATGCATTGGTCTACCTCGGCCTTGCCGCAGTCAACCAGGGCTGGATGATTTGGCTTTTATATGCCTTCTACGGGCTTTATTACGGGCTGACGCAGGGCGTATACCGGGCACTGGTCTGCGACCTGGTGCCTGAAGAGCGCCGTGGCACAGCCTTTGGTATGTATAACGGGATAGTCGGTATTACCCTCTTGCCTGCTAGCCTCATCGCGGGCTGGCTCTGGCAGTCAGTAAGCCCCGCCACTCCCTTCTACTTTGGCGCAGCACTGGCGGGATTATCTGCTATCGGATTACTGATCTTTGTAAAGGAGTAGAGCTCTGGAAATTAGGCTAACAACTCGGTGGCCATACGCCCGACTGAATTCAGGATTTAAAAACAGGAGGGCCCCCTAATTAGCCCGGCTCAGTGCCCAAAAATGCGCAAACCGTATTTGGGTTATTCGGGAAAATGGCCGCCAAACCTAGGTTAAATCTTACGTGAGGCAGCTTGAACCAAAACGTCATCCCGGAATTTCTTTCTAGAGCTTGAAATCGTTCTACGATTCGTTGTCGCCTTCAATTCCTTAAATTCAAGACCTACACTTTGAGCCAATGCCATGGTCATAAATTGATTTAAACTAATATCCTGAATAGTTGCGTGATTAAACAACATCCGATGAAGGGACGATGGAATTCTAAGGCTAATCCGCCCGCTATGATTACGTGACACAGGTTCGGGAATTCTGAGCCCTCTTTCCAGATTGGACTTTATCCAGTCCCTCTTCACTTCCTGAATTTCAGTAACTGCCTCTATAGGGGTATCAGCGTGTATCAAACAGTGCGGGAGTTCAGCCACTCTTGCAACCCAGTATACGCCTCCTCCGTCATCCCACTGCTCTAGAATAATGTGGTATGGTAACCTCTCGTAATATTCCACACTTTTCTCTATATTTTTCATATATCACTCTTTCATACATATTTTCATATACCGTTTTAAATGCTCAGACTGTCTATTATATCAAGCAGTTCAGTAACATAGCAGGATTTTATAGTACTTTCTCTTTTATATGGCATCATACATTTGCCTATAATAGCTTTGGGATGTTTAGCACCCTCTTCAATATAGCCGTATTTGTTTATCATTGATTCAAAATCTTTTAAAGACGTATTTCTGGGGTTGCGTCGAAGTTTTGCCAAAAGCTTATTCTTTTTTTCCACTTGAGAAACCTCCTTATCATTTTCACCTCCTTTTTACTTTTCTCTTTTTTCTTTTTTCTTTTGTATTTTCTGCTACACTTTTGTAAGAAAAATGGTATCATATTTGATACCATTTGTCAAGTCGCCCAAAATGAGCTGAATATCAAACGTTCCATTGGCCAAACTCGTTCCCTGGGTTCCTCTATGAGTTCAAACAGGGTTTCAGGCATGTTTTTGACCACATTCCGGCGGGCGAAAATCCCTATTCGCCAACTTTCTGGGGCATCGAATACGGCCTCGGGCACGCAGCCCGAAGGTCGTTGGTTCAAATCCAACCCCCGCTACCAATTCTGTTAATATATAGAACTTCCTTCGAGGAAGTTATATCTTTATCTACCGGTAATGGTAAGGTGTAATCCACGGTAACAGTCTCAGGATTGACCTCTATTCTCTGTATAAAGGTCCTCAGGAAGGTCTTCCGCTGTAGAAAGGAAGACTCGCCTAATACCAATCCCAGTTCCTGTGCATAGGTCACGATTGTTTCGGTATCCAGAGTCTTCGGAGTTTTAGATTGAATTTTACCAAGGAGGTCATCTCGCTGCTGTTGTAGCTCATACTAGTGTGCCCTTAGTTCTTTAATTCGGAGGGCCAGGTCATCGAGATCCAGCTTTCCACTCTCGAGAGCCACATAAAGCCTTGTTAATTTGCTGTTTACGCGCTGCAGATGTTTCTCGACCTGATTGAGCTGCCTCTTGTGACGGCTAGTGCTTTCTATCAGCTACTCATTGACCAAGCGAATCAGGTCGACAAGGTTTTCTTCAGTGAGTATATTCTGCTTTATCCAATCGAGGACAAATCCTTCCAGCCTATCCTTCCCAACTCTAATACCAATGCAGCCATCACTACCCTTCTTATAATGGGTATCACATTCATAGTATAGATACTTCCCTAACTTTGCTTTACAACCTACAATGGCCGCTCCGCACTTACCGCAGTATGAAAGCCCGCTTAGCAGATATTGGCTGGAAACCACCCTTGGATGCAATAGCAGGGCGCCTCTCAGTCAGCAGCGCTTGAACGCGCTCGAAGTCATTTACGGATACAATGGGTTGATGGGTGTCAGAGGTGCAGACTATCTCGCTCGGTGGCTGGTGAAGCACTTTGTCACGGGTTCTATCTGTTCTGTTCCAGGCTATCACTCCGGTGTAAACAGGATTTCTTAGCCAGTAGTTAATAATAGTAGTGCCAAAGAGCTTCCCGTCTCGTGTTCTGAAACCCCCAGCATTAAGAGCTTTAGCAGTCTCCGTGCTGCCCTTACCTTCGAGCGCCATTTGACAGGCGCGCACGAACTTACGCTCGGGATAAATATCGAATGTTAAAGAAATATTGTTGGTTGCCACCCACCGTCGCATTCCGAATGGCGCACACAGTAGTGCAAGAGGCCTGGGGGCTCTAGAACCCCCCCAGGCCTACTATTTTAATGCCTTACGGGGCAGGCTTGGTAACGATACTGGCGTCTAAGGTAACCGCGGCAATACGTGCCAACGCTCTGCCGTGCAGTGTCGCACCAGTTGTTAAAGTGATTGATTGATCAGCCAGTATGGTTCCCTCGAAGACGGAGCCCGTTCCCAGAGTCGCTGACGTCCCGACCTGCCAGAAGATGTTCTTGGCCTGGGCGCCGCCGCTCAGGATAACCTGGCGTCCGGATGTCGTGGTGAGTGTGGACGCTATCTGGAAAATGAAGACAGCATTCGCGTTGCCCTGGGCGTCGAGAGTGAGATCTCCTGATGATATCTCAAGCGTGGATGTGGACTTATAGAGGCCAGGGGTGAGGGTTCGCCCGCCGATATTTCCAGACACAGTGATAGGAGCTAGTGTTCGTCCAGCGGCGTCGTTATACGCAGTGGTCAAGTCAAGTTTGGCCTGGTTTGCGCTAGAATCGTTCACGTGTTGCGTCCCAATCAATACTCCAGGCGGGAATCCAGTTACCGCAGAACCTGGACTCAGCCCAAGATCCCCGGTAACTATCGTACCGACGGAAACGACATTGGTGACCGTGGAGCCAGCCAGAACCGCGTAATTGGCGGCCTGTCCAAGGACTACTGTCGCTGGACCTGCTTGACCTGCCGCGGCAGCAGTGGTAAAGGTCCACACTTTGTTAAATGCCAGGGCATTACCGGACAGGTCTCTGGCCCCGGTGGTAATCGTGGCAGTATAAGTGGTGCCGGGTGCGAGACTGGCTGCCGGCGTAAAGATCGCCGTGAGACCAGCGAAGGTCACCGCTCCTGCAACAGGCGTAACCCCCTGCATTAAGGTAAAGGTGGCGTTAGTAATCGTTAAGCGGTTCATCGCCTGACTGAAGGTGGCAAAGATTTGACTGTTGACGGCCACACCCGTGGCAGTATCAACCGGGATAGTGGAAATCACCGTGGGTAATAGGTTTGTGGGAATCCCATTAGGTTTGACGGTGATTGGTGGGGACCCTGTATAACCCCTAGTAGTAGGGCCACCTCTAGTACCTGGTTTAGATTCTGTGGGACATGTTGTAAAAAAGTTCCATACATAGTCATTTGCCAGTGCATTGCCTCCCAGGTCCTTAGCACCGATAGTAATCGTGGCAGTATATATGGTGCAGAATGCGAGAATGGTTGTCGGTGTAAAAGTCGCCGTTGTACCATCGTAGGTCACAGTACCTGATACAGGCGTTTCCCCCTGCTTTACAGTAAATGTTGCTGTAGTGAGCGTTGAAGGTGTCATCGCCCTATTGAAGGTTGCGGTAATTTTGTTGCTGACGGGCACACCTTGGGCACTATTAGCCGGATTTGCAGAAATCACCATGAGTGGTATCGGCGTGGTTTTGGATTCCGTACAGGCTGACACCAGTGAAATGGCAAGTATCATGATGATAGATACAACGAGCCCGAGAATATTCCTCTTTTTCAATTGAAACCTCCTATTCAAAATACACTAACCTTATCTGTTGTGTATTCTGAATTGTGCATATTATATACATAATAATATCTGTTAATCATCTTGTCAATACCCGCTCCGAGCCGAAAAACGGCTGCAAAGGTTAAGTTTCTTTCCATTGAACCTCTTCTCGGGGATATTCCAAACCTCAATTTGGAAGGTATTGATTGGGTAATAGTTGGAGGATAGTCTGGCGCTAGGTCTAGGCCAATACGAGAATCATGGGTGGTTGACATTCGTCATAGGTGTCAAGAAAACCAAGTGCCATTCTTCTTCAAACAGTGGAGTGGTGTGAACAAGAAGAAGATGGGGCGGCAACTTGAAGGACGTACTTGGGACGAGATGCCGTCACCACAGCTTGTATGTTAGGTAACTATCAAACACTTTAACGAACTCGAACGAATCAGACGAAGGAAAACTCCGCCCTGAAGGTTCTATATACTAAACAACTTGGGCTACCAAGCAAAACAAAGGCAGAGCAGTGTGGAAAGCGCTATATTCATTTAATTAGTTGCTTTAAGGTTTTTTGGGCACTTGCTGGTGGGTAATACTTCAGCACTGACCCATATGTTGGGTCTTGACCTTTTTCCTTCATCGTTCTCGCTACTGCTTCCCCAATAGTGAGGTCTTCTGAGCATAACTTTTCTACCAGAGCTACCGTGGCCTCATCAACGTAGCCGAGTAGAACGCTATGGTCCCACGCTATATAAGTTGATGCGCCTTTTTGAACGAAGGCTTCGGCCAAATCGCTAAAGTGAAAGCAACTGCAGCCCATCATGATGATAGCAGTATCCTTAAAGGTTCCTTCCATACTTTCGGTAATGAATTTGGCGTTTATAGCGAAAACCAACGGGGCGTAATTGTTTATTGCGGCTTGCGTAACCTGGTCAGTGAGTTGCTCGCTAACATATTTCGTTTGGCTATATGGCTCAGAGGTAAACAGCCAAGTTTTGTTGGTTACTTGGTCTATGCCCACCAGTAAGCCCGAATGAACTCGAAAGATAATGAGCTGATATTCACGAGTTGGTAGCTTACGATAGAAGTCAACGGTGACGTCCTTACCTTGATAAAGGTCAACCTTAAAGCCATAATCTTCAAGATATTGGGTTATCTGCACAATGAAGGCTTCATTTGGTTGAAGGTCATAAAGCTGGTCAACAATAGCCGCTTTAGCCTCGACTTTTGAGGGAAGTGTCGAGCAAGCACCAAATAGAATAAGCCCTGGCAAGGCCAAGATAAGCATCACCAGGGCTATATAATAACTCCACCGGATCCACTTTGTTTCCAGCAAACTCCCTATTTAGAGACTTGCCTATGGGCTATAAAGGTTACGTGTAATCAACGTAGTCCTACCGGCTGTTTCGCCGTCTTATGAATAGCACGGCACCGGTTGCCAGCAGCAATAGAACCGCCATTCCAAGCCATGGTATCAGCAACCCGCCCTTGTCCACCGGCATGACGGTGCCTCCGACAGTAGGCCCTAGTTGCGGCTTGTCGGCAAATTTCACCGGCGTCATATTGTTGGCTAACACGGTAACTGTCTGAGGGTTGTTGGGGATTGTCCAGCCGGGCAGCACCGTTTCTGTGACGATATAGGTGCCCGGCACCAGGCTGGTCAGGACGATTAAACCGGCCCAATTGGTACTAGTAGATATGTTGTAGCTAAAAGGTCCGGTAATCGTGACCTGCCTGCCGGCCAGCGGCGATTCGCCAAGCGCCAGCTCATAGACCCCGTTTCCATTCAGGTCATTGAACTTGAATATACTTAAACCCGTACTCGGAGGAGGAGGAGGAGGAGCAGGAGCAGGAGTTGTGCATAAGGTGACGCTGTTGCCGCCCTTCATGGTTACGGCACCAGTGTACGCCAAGGCTCGCCCGTCCAAGGCTGTGCCGATCCCCAGGTCTATGCTTACTTGAGAGAGAATATTTCCTATGAACGTATTGCCTCCACCGATAGTCGCAGAGCTGACGGTCCCCCACCACACGTTGCATGGTGAACCAACTCCAGTGAGAAATTGAACCTTCGCACCGACCGATGTAGTGAGCGTGCTCGCGGACCGGAAAATCCAGACCCCATTGGGGGCGCCTGTGTCGTCCAGAATGAGTGTTCCCGACAACGTAAAGGCATTCGCACAATAGACGCCTGGCACGAGGGTTAATCCAACCAGATCCTGACTAGGACCGGGGTAGGTAGTGCACGCTGCGTTAGCCCCCGCGCTAAGCTGACCGAATGCAGCGTTGTTAGCAAGCTGAGCATTAGTCAGTAAGACGGGGTTAGTTACGAAACACAGAGGACCGCCCGCATCGACTTCGTATATTATCCCAGTCACTTGTGTGCACAACAGACCGATAGCCGCACCGGTGGTTGGACTCAATCCAACGTTCCCATTTATATGAGAAGAAGCACCGACGTCGGAGATTAGCGAATAGGCTAGAACCGTGAAGCTGCTCGCGTCTCCCAATGATGGCGAAAACGGCACCATAGGATAAATAGCCGCATTTGAATTTACTCGTGGTGTTGAGGCTAGCGCCACAACAGGTGTGGCAAAAATAGCCACCAGAACGACCAATGTGGCTACCCAGAACAAAACCCTTTTCTGTAGTTTCATAACTCCTCCTAAGACTTTGCTGTATTGTTACTTATAAGGTCAAGTATTGGTTATTAGGAATAAAGTACCATAAGTTGGAATATTTGTCAATAGCCAGTCACTCATAAAATTGCCAGATAGAAGCGAAGCTAGTAAAATATCTATCTCCAGCCAAACCAAATATCATTAACCGAAGGCGGGTGACACCCAGGAATAGGATAGAGACATGCCAGCTAACGTAAGGATAATCGGCGCCATAGGCCAGAACGGCTCGGGAAAAGACGAAGTCCTTAAATATCTCCGCGCTAAACATGGCGTGCCCTTTCTGTCTACCGGAGATGTGGTCAGAGAACTTGCTTCAAACGAAGGAGTGGAGCCGACCAGGGAGAACCTGGGTAAAATCTCCGATAGATATTTCCGTGAATTCGGTAAAGGCTATTTTGTGAAGCTGCTGGCTGACAAGATACGCCAGACCGGCTGGAAAATCGCCGGTATAAGCGGTATACGCTCGCTGAACGACGTCTCTATATTAAAAGGCATTTTCGACCAGGATTTCATACTTATAAATGTGTATATCACCGACCCTCACGTCCGCTACAGCCGGATGACCGCAAGAGGCGAAGGTAGAGACCCGCACAGCTACGAGCAATTCCTAGCCAGGACCAGGCGGAGGAAGAGCTGTTCTCTCTAAAAGAAGCAGAAGGTCTTGCTGACTATTCCATAAGTAACGACGACACGCTCGACGACCTGCATCGAGAGATTGACAGGCTGGTATCGGATAAGGGGTTGTTAATAGCTCAGTAGTAAAATCCCTCTCAATCTCCCTTTACAAAAGGGAGAGAGATTCATTCTTCGACAGGCTCAGAATGAGCGGCGAAATATAGTTTTTTAGGTGTCATCTGCCCTCAGATGACCCTACCACCCAGATACAAGCAGATGAGAGCGGTCACCCGTAGGCGCGTGACATCTAGGGAAACCCGCAAGCTGTCATTTGTAATAGTGCGAGCTTTGGTGTATAGTAGAAGTGGTGGTTTCAGTTTAGGTTATCATAAACCAGTTAGATTACGTTAGATTTACGCAAGTCCTGGATGACCCCAACTCTAACCAACTATTCATAAGAGAGGAGGTCATTCAGTGAGTTTCACAGACAAGTCAATTTCCTGTCCCGATTGCGGGACTACCTTCACCTTCACTGCCGGGGAACAAGAGTTCTTCGCGTCTAAAGGCTTTACCAATGACCCCAAGCGTTGTCCTCAATGCCGACAGGCTAAGAAACAACAGCGCGGTGGTTCAAACGGTGGCTGGCATAGCGACAACAGCAGGTGAGAACATAGCCGGAAATACTAGTTCGGCTTTAGGTACATACATAGGCCGGGGATGCCTGGCCTATGTATGTTACACAATATGATAATAGAAGGAGGCGCAAAATATGAATATATACGTCGGCAACTTATCGTCTGATATAACTGAAGATGAATTACGAGAGGAATTCAAGGCTTTCGGCGGAGTCACCTCCGTAAGCATCATAAAGGACAAATACAGCGGGCAATCCAGGGGATTTGGCTTCGTTGAAATGCCAGCAAAGGCCGAAGCCGAAGCTGCAATCGCCGGCCTCAAAGGCAAAACACTGAAGGAGCGAACGCTCGATGTTAATGAGGCTCGCCCTCGCACAGACAGCAGAGGCGGAGGCGGAGGCGGAGGCGGAGGGTTTGGCGGCGGCAGAGGCAGACAGAGAAGATACTAAATCTCCTTCTGCTCGACATGCCTGAGACATATGGCACTTGTACTTAGTAGAAGCCCCTTTTTCTATTAAGATGAAAAACAATGATGGACTGAACTCGGAAGAAGTCCTCGGTATTGCGTCCGAGGTTGAGCCGATTGCGCTTGCCCGGGGCACCTGGGGCTCCTTGCACGATGATGAGACAGAAGGAGAAATTGCAGAACCTGTCCTGCCCTGGGGCGCAGAGGAATCTGCCGACCCTGAAGACGAGTGGGCAGATAAGACAGAAAGAGAAGCCAAGCCCGCGCTGAATCTGGAAGCAGAGCCCTGGGAACAGCCAGTTGATGACCCGGTCCTCATGTATCTTCACGAGATTGGCAGGGTTTCGCTTCTCACCGCCAAAGATGAAAAGGTATTAGCCAGTAAATTAGAAGAAGCCAAGTACCTGGCAAAGATTGAAGACCTTAGCTCCCAGCAAGACGGCAAATATTCCGCGGCGGTTAGAACGACAATCTATTTGCTTCGTCATTTGCTTGCCGCCTGGCCCGTAGTACGTATTCTCTCCAGGCGCTTTGAGATTGCTACGAACCATAACTTCATCCAGACAATTCGCGATCCCAAACTGCGAGCAGCTATCGATGGCGTAATCGACCCCGAACTGGTGAAAGCTATCACCGAAACCAACGGTAAAAGCACTTCAGAAGTCGGGCGGAGCTTGATAGACTTTTCCTTAGATAGCCGGCTTTTGCCCATGGAACTACTGGAGAGCATAGTAGATGGAACCTCGCCTAGTAAGCTGAAATCGTTAGCCGCCGAGCCCGTTAATCGTGAATTACTTGCCAAACTTCGGGCTAGGAGCCAGAAGCTTACAACCCATTTTAGCCAGGTTAAGAGAACGGCCAGTGAAGCAGAGAAACAGCTTATTGAAGCCAACTTGCGCCTGGTAGTCAGCGTGGCCAAGAAATATACCGGACATGGAATACCACTCCTCGACCTTATCCAGGAAGGCAACATGGGCCTGTTTCGTGCCGTGAGCAAATTCCAGTACAGGAAAGGCTATAAATTCAGCACTTACGCTCACTGGTGGATAAGGCAAAGTATTACCCGGGCTATAGCCGACCAGGCCCGTACTATTCGTATCCCGGTGCACATGGTGGAAATCATCAATAAGTTGTATAAGACCATTCGCTGGCTGTCTCAAGAGTATGGGCGTGAACCGAGTGTCGAGGAAATCGGCAGAGCCATGGACATACCTTCGGAAAAAGTAAGGGAAGTCTTGAAACTATCTAAAATGCCGCTGTCTTTAGAAGCTCCTATCGGCGAAGAGGGAGACAGCGACCTCGGTGATTTTGTTGAAGATCGAACTACCATGCCGCCGGCCGAGGCTGCCTCACGAGAGTTACTTAAGGCGCAACTAACCAAGGTACTTTCTGAACTCAGTGACCGGGAGAGAAGGGTTTTACTACTCAGGTTTGGATTAGAGGACGATAGACCCCGAACTTTAGAAGAGGTGGGGAAGGAATTCAATGTGACCCGCGAGCGAATCCGCCAGATAGAGGCCAAGGCATTGCGCAAGCTGCGCCATCCCAGCCGCAGCCGTAAACTCAAAGACTACCTGGAATAATTCAGGTTTAACCCGCCCTCAGTTGACCCTGGTATTCTATTACGCGTACATGTCCTCATGAAACCCGGTGTGAATTGAAATACCCGCCAGCGCGGGATATAATTTTCTGGTTACTATCTAATTAGCATCTATTTTGGGGGGGGGCAGAACTATGTCCAATGTATACACTTTCCATGATAATTGTGAAGATAAAGCCATTCTGGGCAATAAGGGGGCTAACCTGGTAACAATGACCAGGTTGGGACTTCCAGTTCCGCCGGGATTTATTCTGTCGGTTAAATCTTACACAGAGTACAAAAAAAGCGGCATGTTGCCAGACGCAGAAATTAAACAGGCTGTGGCTGACCTAGAAAAACATACTGGTAAAAAGCTGGGCAAAGAGCTGCAGGTCTCCGTACGCTCTTCAGCGCCGGTGTCCATGCCGGGCATGATGGATACCGTTCTGAATGTGAATGATATAGCTGATATGAAAATAGCCGCCAAACGGGTTTTTGACTCGTGGGACAACCTGCGCGCTGTGGAATACCGCCGTCTGAACAACATACCCGCCGACCTGGGCACAGCAGTCATAATTCAAGCCATGGTCTTCGGCAACAAGGATGAAAATTCTGGCACGGGTGTAGTATTCAGTCGTGACCCCAGTACCGGGCAGAAAGAACTCTTTGGTGAATACCTGAGCCAGGCCCAAGGCGAGGAATTAGTATCGGGAGCGAAGACGCCAAGTCCAATCACCGACCTTAAAAAGCGCATGCCGAATGTCTACGCACAATTGCAGGGAATGGCTGAACTATTAGAAAAACATTACAGCGATATGCAAGACATAGAGTTCACCGTTGAGTCCAGGAGGCTGTATATCCTGCAGACCAGGTCTGCCAAGAGAACCGGCCGTGCAGCCGTCAAGGTTGCCGTTGATATGGTTCACGAGGGGCTTATCATCACAGAAGAGGCTATCACTCGCTTGACCGCCGACGACCTGAGAGCGCTACTGCATAAGCACATAGCATCGCCTGAGTCGTATCGCCCCTTGACCAAAGGACTAGCCGCAGCTCCAGGTGCCGTGCATGGACAAGTTGTGTTTGAGCCAAGTGAAGCAATGAGATTGGCAAAAAGGAGCGTGCCAGTAATACTGGTCCGTCCGGAGACAAGCCCGGACGATATTCAGGGCATCGCAGCGGCAGATGGGATACTGACGTCGAAAGGCGGACTTACCTCTCATGCTGCCATAGTTACCCGCGGCATGGGAAAACCCTGCGTCTGCGGAACTGAGGAGATTGAAATAGACCTCAACCTGAAACAATTCCAGGTCAAGGGACAGGTGGTGCGCCAAGGTCATGAGATTACCATAGACGGGACAACCGGCGCTGTCTATCTGGGATCACTGCCTTTAGAGGAAGGGCAGATGATAGAGGAGCTTGGAGAGTTATCGACCTGGGCTGATGGATTCAAGCGCCTGGGAGTAATGGCCAATGCTGACATGCCGGAAATGGTATCCCAGGCTATAAAACTGGGTGCCGAGGGGATAGGGCTGTGTCGCACTGAGCGTCAGTTCAGCGGGCCAGAACGCCTCTCAGCCATAAGGGAATTCATACTGGCGGAAACTGAGGCTAGAAAAGCAGCAGCCCTAGAACGGCTGGCTGTGCTCCAAAAAGAGGACTTTGTTGCCCTTTTCAAGGAGCTAAAAGGTTTACCCATCGTTATCAGACTTCTCGACTTGCCGCTTCATGAGTTTCTACCATCGGAAGCGGAAACCACTAATCCACGCATGAAGCAGCGTATAGCTGCTCTGAAGGAAATAAATCCTATGCTGGGACACAGAGGCGTCAGATTGGCGGTAACATCCCCTGACATCTACAAAATGCAGATTAAAGCCATAGAAGCTGCTAAGCTGGAGATGCCTGCCGATGTCTCGGTGATGATACCACAGGTCATTACCCTGCAAGAGCTACTTTTGATAAAAGGAAAGTGTCTGGAAGGCTCCAGGCTAAAAGTCGGTTGTATGATGGAAACAGTGCGTGCCTGTATGAGAGCCGGCAGGCTAGCTGAAGCGGCAGACTTCCTCTCATTTGGTACCAATGACCTCACTCAGGCAGTGTTCTCGTTCAGTAGGGAAGATGCTGAAAAGAAGTTCCTATCAACCTACCTCCAAATCGGCATCCTTGAAGACAACCCCTTCGAGATTATAGATGTTAAAGGTGTGGGCAGATTAATGGAGACGGCAATATTCTGGGCGCGACGAGCCAAGAAAGACATCAAAATCGGCGTCTGCGGAGAGCAAGCCGGAGAGCCCAGGTCAATTCAGTTTTTCAACGCCATAAATGTCGACTACGTAAGTTGTAGCCCGTTCAGAGTGCCTATAGCTAAACTAGTAGCTGCACAGGCAGCTATTCATCAGCGGGAAGACGCTGAAATCGAATTCGCTGCTCCTTTGCCTTCCTAGTACATGTTGTGCCACTGCAATAGAAAAAGCCCCCCGAATAATAAAAACAGGGGGCTTTCGTCTTCTTCCTACATGCCTTGACGAAACAGTATGACCGCTTTATTTGTTTTGTGTCGACAGGAAAATCTGCGCACCCATCTGCGAAATCTGGTCCTGTACCTCTTCAATGCCGTCGATATGCTTATCCTCATCTTTGAGTATAGATTCCATAATTTCGCGCGTGGCGAAATCCTTGGCCTCGCCACAGACAACGATTGCAGCGTTATAGCTTTTTATGGCGCCGGCTTCTAAAGCATGGTCGCTGCCAAACATCTTGGCCACATCGGCACCAATGGTCATTTTTCTGAGATTGCTGACAATTGGAATGCCTTCGAGAAACAGAATACGGCCGATTAGCTTTTCGGCATGCTTCATCTCTTCTATAGCGCGCTTCTGGATGGTCTCGCCCAGTTTATTATAGCCCCAATTTTCGCACATCTCGGCATGCACCATGTACTGGTTAACGGCTGTTAGCTCATCAGCCAAGAGCGAGTTTAGAGTATCAATAACTTTTTTATCCCCTTTCATGTCTACCTCCTGCTTTTTTTAAATTTGAATCGCCTTCTCAATTATTATAACAGATAATGTGGCAGTATGGCATAGTAAAATGCAGAAAAAAGAGGGACAACTGGCTATGGATTACTGCTCTGGCTATTCCCAGTCGAGCTTTATGCCGCCGTTAGAAGACAGCTTGTAGCAAGCATCTGCTACCACGGGGTCATAAAGAACACCGCTGTTCAGCTCGATTTCTTCCAGCGCCTTCTCCAACCCCGGGGCCGGGCGATAAGGTCGATGGGAGACCATGGATTCAACGACATCGGCAACACACAAAATCCTGGCTTCAAGGATTATATCTTCGCCGGCAAGCTGATTGGGATAACCTGAGCCGTCTACCCTTTCATGGTGCTGTAATACGGTTTGGGCTACCGGCCAGGGGAATTCCAGGTTTTTCAGTATATCGTAAGCCACCAGAGGATGGGTCTTGACGATGCTGAGTTCTTCCGCGTTCAGTTCTCCCGGCTTGCTCAGAATCTCGTCGGGCAGAGCCATTTTCCCGATATCGTGGACTATACCTATTACGCGAAGGCCGTAGACCTGCTCATCAGAAAGGCCCATCTTCTTGGCGATAGCACAGGCGAGCCGGGCTACCCGGCGTTGGTGACCGGCGGTATAGGGGTCTATTTTCTGACACAGCGACGTCATCGCATCGACTGTGCCGTTAAGCATCCGCAGCAGTTCTTCAGGTTCTTGCTCAAACAAGGCTGGTACCTCCTTCAATCTGCTCTCGGAGACTTCCCAAATTGCAAGTAATGGGCACTGCCCGTATCCATGGGCAGGCCATGAACGTGAGGAGGTTTGAAGTCACAATATAGTAAACGGCGGGGATGGGGAAAAGGTTTATTCGCTAAGGACTACGGTCTAGCTGTCCAGGATTTTATCAAGCTCTTGCTCTACGACCGTTGGCAGTTGGGCTTCCGGCACAGCTCGCCGGTTTACAGACTCACCTGCCGTAAGCAGGCTTCGTTTGGCCCTGGCTCGAACCTCTTCCTTATTGCCACAGGCACGTGGGCAGCCGCACAGAATGACCACCACGTCAATATTTTCAGACAGAGGCACCAGTTGAAAATCCCCCCGCTCTTCAGCCACCTTAGCCAGATGACGCGCTATCCGGCTCAAGTCCACGCGGGGATTGCAGGAACCGCAATACTTCAGGGCTACCTTAACTTTGCGACTGTTCTTTGACACTTATGTTAGCAGACAAGTAGAGGCTGTTCCCCAATTTTGGCCAGCTTCTCCGCCAGCCTCTTTTTACGCTCAAAATTGGCCTGTCGCTCAATCATAATCCTCTGCGCCTGAGGTGAGCCCGCACCATGCATGGACTCGACCAGCGCGGTACCGCAGGTCATCCCTTCAAGAAGCCGGATCAATCGTAATCTGGTCTCGGTAGGCACTTCGGCAACGCCTTTCATATACTTGTCCACGTACTTGCCTACCCGCTCGTCTTTCCAGTCCATCTCCGATGGGGCTGTGGCCAGTATGCCGCCGGCGATATCCTGCGCCAGCCGGGCAATTTCGTAAACTTCGCGGGTGACGTTCAACTTGGTGACATTTGCCAGGAGCGGGTCAGCCATATATGAGCCGGCAGGTAAAGCGTAGCCCTGGCAGGAGCAAGCTATGGAGCAGCAGTAAAGAGTCTCCGTCAGATGGACCATCTCCACCAGCTTGTCTCTGGTGTGCGAAGCGCGGTCTGTTCCCTGGACCTGCGCCAGTGCATAAGTAGCGCCTATTAGTGCGTCAGCCAGACCGGTCTTGCAGCCGCCGTAGTTCTGGCGGTGGGCGGTAGCGAACCTCTCCACCAGCTCATAGGCAAACTCGTATTCGCCGCACATGAAGACATGCTCCCACGGAACAAACACATCATCGAAGACAATCAGAGCCTCGCCGCCGACGATGCCGTAGTCCACATTGCCCTGGTCAAGGAAGCAGTTACATTTGCGCGTGTCGTTGGTCTGCCGTCCGAAGATATGGACCACTCCGGGGGCGTCGACCGGCACATAGAAACACACAGCATAATCAGCATCTTCCGCCTTCATGGCCGACGTCGGCATTACCAGGTGTCCGTGTGAATTAACGGCGCCCGTAATGTGAGCCTTGGCACCTCTGACCACAATGCCGTCCTTCTTCTTTTCCACCATATGCACGTATAGGTCGGGGTCTTTCTGCTGGCTCGGTGACAGTCGGCGGTTACCCTTTACGTCAGTCATAGCACCTGAAACCATCAGGTCTTTGGATTGTACCTGCTTAAGCAAATTGACCAGACGCTTGTGATAGTCTGTCCCCAGCTTCTGGTCTATGTCGTAGGTAATCGAATAGACAGAATTAAGCCCGTCGAAGCCAACACATCTCTGGAAGCAGCTGCCCGTCTGCTGGCCGAGGGCACGCAGCATCTTCACCTTTTTCACCAGGTCGTCATGGCTATGATGTATGTGGGTGAAACGATTGATTTTCTCCCCTGTAAGGTGTGAGATGGCAGTCAACAGCTCCTCAAATTCGGGCGCCAGCGCCATATCATATGTCAGCGCTGCCGCATTGACGTGGGGCAAGAAGGCGGGGTGGTCAGCCACACTTTCTATCTTCTCCCCCAGGTAGTAGACCTCAGGCTTAAGCCGCCTCAGACTTTCTCGATACTGTTGTCCCGTCATCATAGTCATGTGTCACCTCCAAAAATCTACACTGTAAAAGTAACCAGTGTCTTCAGTTTGGTTACAATGTTCCTCAGCAATTGAATTTCTTAATATCATACTATATCTGCACGCCCATGCGCCAAAAATGACGTCCGAATTACCTGCACGGCACTTTTTTAAACATCGACCCTTGTAACATCAGCCTCAATACCGATACAATGTGGCATAAAAAGATTCAAGATGAATGATGGAAATTTATCGGGATTCTTCAAAGTCCATTGTTGCCAGGGTCAAAGACCTTATTTCCCGAATGACGCTCGATGAGAAGCTGGCACAGCTCGGCGGCATCTGGGGCTTCGAAGTGCTGGAAGACAGGAGATTCTCTCCGCAAAAGGCAAAATCGCTCATAAAAAGTGGAATAGGGCAAATATCCAGAGCTGCGGCATCTACCGCATTGTCTTCTCGACAGCTTGCCGAATTCACCAATGCCATTCAAAGGTTCCTGGCGGAGAACACTAAGCTGGGGGTACCCGCCATAATCCACGAAGAATGCCTGAGCGGCTTTGTGGCCAGAGAGGCGGACATTTTCCCGCAGATAATCGGCATATCCAGCACCTGGGACACAGAGCTGGTCGAAAGGATAACCGACCTAATCAGAAGACAAATGAGAGCAGTGGGATTCCATCAGGGGCTTAGCCCTGTCTTAGACGTCGCTAGAGACCCAAGATGGGGAAGAGTTGAAGAAACCTTTGGAGAAGACCCCTATCTTATAGCGGGAATGGGGACAGCCTACGTGAAAGGGCTGCAGGGCGACGATTTGAGCCATGGTGTTATCGCCACCTTGAAACATTTCGCCGGCTATGGACTTTCAGAGGGCGGACTGAACTGGGCACCGGCACATATACCGCCGAGACTGCTTAGGGAAGTTTATCTGTACCCGTTCAAGGAAGCCATCAAGACAGGGGGCGCTTTATCGGTTATGAATGCCTATCATGAAATAGACGGCGTTCCCTGTGCGGCGTCCACGGAATTGCTTACTGAAATTCTGCGTAAAGAATGGGGATTTGAAGGAATCGTAGTTTCCGATTATTACGCTATTGATAACCTGCACAACTATCACCTTATAGCCGGCGACAAAGCAAATGCCGGTAGGCTGGCACTAACCGCCGGAATAGACATCGAGCTGCCCAGATGCGACTTCTATGCCGAGCCTCTAAAAGAGCAAGTTGAGACCGGGGTTGTCGCGGAAAAGCTGGTCAATCAAGCCGTAGCCCGGATATTGAAGCTTAAATTCAGGCTGGGACTTTTTGAAACTCCGTACGTCGAGCCGGAAAATGTCGTAAAGATTTTCACTGTACCGGAGCATCGTAAGCTCGCTCTCGAAGCCGCGCACAAATCGCTGGTCCTGCTGAAAAATGAAAGCACCATACTGCCGCTGAGCAAGGATATTAAAACCATAGCCGTAATTGGGCCGAACGCGGACAGCCCCCGAAACATACTTGGCGACTACACTTACCCGGCTCATATCGGACTTATGATAATGACGGCAACAATGCTCGGTTCCAAATTGCCGGAATCAGAAGCTCAGCCTGACCAGATTACCGTTCCGGTAGTTACTATCCTCGAAGGAATTAAGGCAAAGGTCTCCCCAAAGACAAAGGTTTTATATGCCGGAGGTTGCGACGTCAGCGGCACGTCAAAAGATGGCTTTGCTGAAGCCGTGACAGCGGCACGAGGTGCCGATGTGGCGGTGGTGGTAGTCGGGGGGAAATCCGGCATGACCCCGGAGTGTACCTGCGGGGAAATGAGGGACCGCGTCGAGTTACGCCTCCTTGGCGTTCAGGAGGACCTGGTGAAAGCTATTTACGAGACGGGAACTCCCACGGTTCTGGTTCTGGTTGACGGCAGGCCGCTCGCACTTGAATGGATTGCAGAAAAGATTCCAGCCATCCTTGAAGCCTGGCTGCCGGGCGAAGAAGGCGGCACTGCGGTCGCTGATGTTCTTTTCGGGGATTACAATCCAGGCGGCAAACTGCCCATTTCCTTCCCCAGAAAGGTGGGGCAAATTCCGGTTTACTATGCACATAAACCATCCGGTGCCCGGTCTCAATTATGGGGAGACTACGTTGATTCCAGCACCAGCCCCGCTTTTGACTTCGGCCATGGCCTCAGCTACACCACATTCAAGCTCAGCAATCTCAAAATACAGCCAAAACGAGTTGGGCGAGCCGGCAAAGTCTCAATAAAGGTTGATGTCGAAAACACGGGAAACAGAAGCGGCGAAGAGGTAGTCCAGCTCTACGTCAACGATATAGTTGCCAGCATTACCAGGCCGGTCAAAGAATTGAAAGGCTTCAAACGGGTGGCACTGGAACCAGCCGAAACCAGAACAGTGGAATTTGAGTTGCCGGTAGAAGCACTCGGCCTCTACGATAAGAATATGAAGTTCACCGTCGAGCCGGGCATGTTCAAGGTTATGGTGGGCTGCTCTGCCAGGGACATCGTACTTGAAGGCCAGTTCGAAGTAACAACCTGAGCGAGATTGTCTCAGGTTTCACCCTCACGGTACAGACCTTCAACTCTGTCAGTCCCGGAAATGTCTAAAGCCTGTCCCTACATACGGTCGTAACATTTGTCGTCCAGATTCAAGACAGGCATAAAAACTTGATTTGCAAAGCCCGTTTGTCGTAGACTACTTCAGCGAGTATTGTAATTTAAAGTCAGGTTTATTCAATGAAAGTTAAGACTTCGGGAGACGTTATAAAGTCTATGGAAAATAGAAAATTCAGCATCTTCGACGCTATCGGCAATACGCCGCTGGTAGAGTTGAAAAATCTAAATGGCAATTCGAGGGTAAAAATACTGGGGAAGCTCGAAGGCAGCAATCCCGGCGGTTCAGTTAAAGACCGCCCCGCCTACTATATGATAGTCAAGGCTGAGGAATCTGGGAAGCTCACCAAAGATAAGGCAATCGTCGAGCCGACCTCCGGAAACATGGGAATTGCCCTGGCCATGATAGGCGCCGCCAAAGGCTACCATGTCAAACTTTTTATGCCCGAATGTGTCAGCACAGAGAGGCAGCGTACCCTGGCTGCACTGGGCGCTGAAGTTATGCTCACCCCGGCAGAGGAAGGTACCGACGGTGCCATCAGACGGGCACGACAACTGTTCGCCGAAGAACCCGATAAACACTATATGCCCAATCAGTTCGACAACGATGCCAACGTCTTGGCTCATTATGAAACGACAGGTCCTGAGATACTGTCTCAGACCAATGGGGAAGTCGATATATTAGTGGCTGGCATGGGGACAACAGGAACGCTGATGGGGACCGGGAAATACCTCAAAGAGAAAAAACCCGGTATGAAAATAGTTGCCGTAGAGCCCACGGTGGGACACACCATACAGGGACTGAAGAACATGAATGAATCCATAGTCCCCAAAATCTACCACCCCGAGATATTCGATGAAAAGGTGGTAGTTGAAGACGAAGAAGCATTTGAAACGACGCGGCTGCTGGCTGTCAAAGAAGGTCTCTTTGTCGGTATGTCAAGCGGAGCTGCAGCCGCCGGAGCGTTACACATAGCCAAAAACCTGAACTCCGGCACCATTGTGGTCATATTGCCCGACCGCGGCGACCGCTACCTGAGCACTACTCTGTTCCGGTCGTTCTGCGCCAAGTGCCCGCCTTAAGATCTTACTTAAGCCAATCCGTCCACAAAGGCCCTGACGCCGTCAGAAACCTGTACAGTAATCTTTACGGTTACTTTATTTAAGCTGCTCTCTGGAAAAATCTAGGACTCGCCGTGCCACTACCAGCATGTTAATCTGACCGGTACCCTCGAAGATATCGTTTATCTTGGCATCGCGCATCCACTTTTCCAGCAGGCATTTTCTGGAATAGCCCAGCGGCCCCATAATTTCCACCGCTTTCTGGGTGATTCTGGTAACGGCCAGTCCGGCTTTCGATTTTGCCATCGATGCTTCCAGGCTGTTTGGCAGCATCTGGCTCATCATCCACAACGCACGCAATGTCAGCAGCTTGGCTGCCTTATAATTGGCTTCCATGTCCATGACATCCCGTTCCAGGGCGCTAAGCTTGTTACGCGGCAAGCCATAGCGTATTTTGATACCTTCCTTTTCCAGTGTTTCCTTTACGAAATCGAGGGCGGCACGACCAACACCTAAAGCCTGAGCCGCGATAATGGGTCGCGTGGCATCGAAGGTAGCCATTGCCCTTTTGAAGCCGGCGGTGCCGGCTTTGTCTATCTTCCTGACCTCAGGACTACCCAGTATGTTTTCGTAGGGGATGCGGCAATTATCCAAAACTATGGTGGCAGTATCACTGGCTTTAATTCCCAGCTTTTTCTCCAACTTTTCCACTCGCGCCCCCGGAGTTTTAGCCGGCACCACGAATGACTTCATGCCGGCGCGCCCCGCTGATTTATCCACGGTAGCCCAGACCACCACCAGCCCTTCGGAATCTGCTATGGCTTTTTTCCCGTAGGTTACAAATATCTTCTCACCATTAAGCACCCACTCATCGCCATCGAGTACTGCGGTGGCAGTGATAGCAGAGGTATCCGAACCGCAACCAGCTTCTGTCATGGCCATAGCACCCCATTTCGGCCCACCTTCATTGAAGTTGCCCAAAAAACGCTGTATCTGCTCCGGTGTCCCAGTGGCAAAAATAGCCGCGCCTCCCAGACCCGGAGTCGGCATGCATAAATAAAGACCGGCATCACCCCAGCAGATCTCCTCGGTCTTCAACGCTGCAGTTGCGTCTAGCCCGCCAAGCAAACTGCCTTGTAGTCTTCCCTCCCACAACTTGTCGATGAGTTCCTTCGGGCTCTCATGTTCATGTTCATCATAGTAGCGGCTTATAGGCCGAAATAACTCTTCCGCCATCTTGTGAGCTGCTGCTACTGCTTCTTTTTGTTCCGGTGTCAGTTCGAAATCTATCATTTTCGCATACCTCCTTCTATACAATAGCCATGCCATCGAAAGTGGCAAATCCGCGACCGTTCCTCAGCCACAGCTCAACCGGGTGCTCACGTATGTATCCATGCCCACCCAATATCTGCACGGCACGGTCGGTCACCATTAGCACCATGTCATCGGCATACGCCTTCACCAGGGCAGCTTCTTTGGTCGCCTCTTCTTTTCGGTCCAGCTTCCAACCAGCCTCCCAGGTCATCAATCTGGCAGCGTCTACTTCAATGGCCATCTCCGCCAGCATGAAAGCGATTGCCTGTCTGGACGCAATCGGCTCGCCGAAGGCAAAACGCTCCTTGGCATAATCTCTTGAGTACTCAAAGGCAGCCCTGGCTACGCCGACAGCCATCGCCGAGAGAGCTACCCGTGAACAATTTTGAATACGCGCGAAGTCAAATCCTTTGTCGCCGCCGAGACGATTCTCCTTGGATACGCTGCAGTTCTTCAGACTAAGTTCGTAGGTGGCTAAGGCTCTGATGCCCATGTTCTTTTCCCGTTCGCCAATCTCCAGCCCCTTGGTGCCCTTCTCCACGATGTAACAGCAACTGTTGCCTTTCAGGGCTGCATAGACCAGTAACGGGTCGGCATCAGCGGCTAGCGGAACGTAGCACTTCTGCCCTTTGAGCGCATAGCTTCCGTCCTTGAGATTCGCAGTGGTTGCAAGGGAGCTCGGGTCAAATTCAAAGCGAGGCTCAGTGAGAGCAGCGCTGGCTGCTTTGAACTTATCTTCGCAGAAAGCAGGGAGATACTTTTTCTTCTGCTCCTCGGTGCCCATCTCGAGAATCGGATAAACCACCAGAGCCGGGCACAGAATATGCATGGCCATAGACAGGTCGCCCCAGGCTAGTTCCTCAGCTAGCAGCGCACCGGTTAAAGCCGAATGCTCGCCGCCCGGACCGCCGTACTCCTCTGGTATGCCGGAGGAAACCAGCCCCATTGCCCACGCCGTATCGATGATATGACCGGGAATTTCACTGTTTTCATCGCACTCCCTGTAGATTTTCCGCATCTCATCGGTGGCGAACTGCTTTACCAGCTTCACGATCATTTGCTGTTCTTCGGTAGGACTGAATGAAATCATATGTCAACTCCTTTCAAAATATAGGTCTCAACACAATCTGTGATAATTTAACATTGCCGGAATCCTTCGTCAAGCATAAATATACCTAAACGAAGCCCCCTGATTTACTACCAGTACGAAGGTACTAAGCCGACAGGTCAAGCCTTTGCCTTACTATCTCGCTTCTGCTATTATCTCAAAACATGCAAATCAAATTAACCTTTCTCGGCGCAGCCCAAAGCGTTACCGGCTCATGCTACCTCATTGAAGCCGGCAACACCAGGTTCCTGGTCGACTGCGGACTTTACCAGGAGAGGGAACTCACGGGACGAAACTGGGCGCCTTTTCCCGCATCGCCGGGAACTCTGGATTGCGTCCTGCTGACCCATGCCCACCTCGACCACAGCGGCCTTTTGCCCAAGCTGGTCCGCGAAGGCTTCCGCGGCCCGATTTACGGCACGGCTGCCACTACTGAAATCGCCGAAATCATGCTCCTCGACGCGGCGAACCTCCAGCAGGAAGACGCAGAATTTAAGAGAAAGAGGCACCAAAAGGAAAAGAGAAAAGGCCCTTATCTGGAAACCCCGTTGTACACGGTAGATGACGCTAAGGCTTCTTTCCCACAATTATCATCCATCGAGTATGGAACACCGGTTACTATAGGCGAAGATGTCGAAGCCACCTTCTACGACGCCGGTCATGTACTGGGCTCATCAATGATAAAAGTCAACATAAGGCAAAATGGAGAGGAGAGGACGATTCTCTTCTCCGGAGACATCGGCCGCTGGGGCAAGCCGATACTCCACGACCCGACCTTGTTCCAAGCGGCAGACTACGTCCTTGTGGAGTCCACATACGGCGATAGATTAAGTGAGTCCTTAGAAGACGCCGCCGACAAGCTGGCTGACACCATAAACGCCACCGTGAAATCAGGAGGTAACATAGTTATACCTAGCTTCGCTTTGGAGAGGTCGCAGGAAATACTGTACTATCTGAACGAATTCCTCATCGAAGACCGTATCCCGCACCTTATCGTCTTCGTCGACAGCCCTATGGCAATGAGTATTAACCAGGTGTTTGAACATCATCCCGAGCTGTTCGATGAGGAAATGACTGAATTTATGCGGCAAGGGTCACCCTTTGGCTTTCATGGTTTGAGACTGGTCAGAACAGCCGGCGAGTCCAAGGCGATAAACCGGATAAAGGGGACTGTTATTATCATCGCCGGCTCCGGAATGTGTACCGGCGGCAGGATTAAACACCACCTGGTGACCAACATCTCGAGGAACGAGAGCACCATACTTTTTGTCGGCTTTCAGGCGGTAGGGACTCTAGGCAGAGAAATAGTAGATGGCACTAAAGAAGTCAGGATATTTGGAGAGTACTATCCGGTCAAAGCCAGAGTGGTACAGATAGACGGCTTTTCGGCACATGCCGATAGAGACGAGCTTATCAAATGGCTGTCAAGCCTGCGCCAGCCGCCGAGACGCCTGTTCATAACTCACGGTGAGTCAAGCGTGTCACAGCATTTCGCCGGTATGGTCAAAGACAGGATGGGGTGGAACGTTATCGTCCCGGAATACAAAAGTCAGTCTATCCTGGACTAGGCGCTCGGACTAAGATTGTTTGACTACAGCCCTTCTACCTACAATTTCGCGCTTTATATACCATTGCTGAACCGTTTGGATAACTTCATCGGGCGTGTCGCAAATCCTGAGCAGGTCGAAGTCCTGTTCGGAGACAAAGGCTCTGGCTAATGTTTGACTGTGCAGCCAGTCCAGAAACCCTTTCCAGTATTTACTATCGAACAAGACCACCGGGAAAGGTTTTATTTTGTGGGTCTGCATTAGCGTCAGCACTTCGGTCAACTCATCGAGTGTTCCCAGACCGCCGGGCATCATAATGTAGGCGGTGGCATATTTCACCAGCATGACCTTGCGAACAAAGAAATGATGAAATATTATGGAGCGCGTTGTATAAGGATTAAGCGCCTGCTCCTCCGGCAGTTCTATGTTGAGCCCTATCGAAGCAACGCCGGCTTCAAGTGCACCTTTGTTGGCAGCTTCCATGACACCGGGCCCGCCGCCGGTTATGATGTTAAAGCCCAGTTCTCCAAGCCGCCGGGCTATTTCTTCTGTTTGAGCATAAAGTTTCTCGTCAGCCTTCAGCCGCGCTGAGCCGTATATGGTTATGGCCGGCTCCAGACCGGAAAGGCTGTCAAACCCTTCCACCAGTTCTCCGATTATCCGGAACATTCGCCAGGAATCTTCTTTAACTAATTCGTTAATCTCATATCCGTGTGCCATATCATCCTCCGCTCCAATTAAATATTACCATACCGGATATAACAACTGCGAATAGCCACACCAAGCTGACTTGACACAGTTCCATAAGGATTCTAAACTTATCTTTTGTGAGGTATAACGACCATGATTTGTCCCGCCTGCAATAAAGACATGATAGTTGTTGAGTATAGCAACGTTGAGCTCGACTATTGTCTTAACTGTCACGGACTGTGGTTCGACTCTGACGAACTCGAGCTTTTGCTGAAGTCAATGAATTTAGATACCCACGACCTGCTGCTAAGCCACATCTTAGCTTCCGCGGAAGCAAGCACATCGGAAAAGAAAAGAAAATGTCCCATTTGCCGGCGGAAAATGAAGAAAACCACCATAGGCGAACATCCGGAAATACTGATAGATGTTTGCACACACAAAGACGGCCTGTGGTTCGATGGTGGAGAGGTAGCTCAGCTGGTAAAAGAGCTGGCTAAGAAAAAACCAGCCGGACAAGAAGCTCAGCACAAGGTAATAAATTTCTTAGGAGAAGTATTCAAAGCCACGGCCTGAGATAAAACAGGATAAAATGTAAAGGAGGAATTTTATGACGATATTAATCTGGGTAATAATCGGCATCGTAGTCATTCTTCTTATCGCCTTCGTCGCCACCTACAACGGCCTGGTTCGGCTGCGCAACCAGGTGAAGAACGCCTGGGCACAGATAGACGTCCAGCTAAAAAGGCGACATGACCTCATACCGAACCTGATTGAAATGGTCAAAGGCTACATGAAATACGAGCGGGAAACATTGGAAGCCATAACCAAGGCCCGCACCATCGCCCAGCAGGCAACGTCCGCCGGCCCGGGTGAGCGCGCCAAGGCAGAGGGTGAGCTGGGTACAGCTCTGACCCGCCTTCTGGCGGTGGCTGAAAGGTACCCCGACCTCAAGGCCAGCCAGAACTTCTTGTCTCTCCAGGAGGAGCTGGCCTCAACTGAAAACAAAATCAGCTTCTCCCGCCAGTTTTACAACGATTCGGTGTTAACCTACAACAATCAGACGCAGATGTTTCCGTCAAACATCATTGCCGGTATGGCTGGCTTTAAGCCGGGCGAATTCTTTGAGGTCACCGTACCCGAAGAGAAAGAAGTACCCAAAGTCAGTTTAACTTAGTCAATTAAAAGGAAATCCTGAGTTCACGTCCAGAACAATAATGTTTGGGATTTGCTATTTGGGATTTCGTGCTTATCTATATGTGGCAACAGATTCGGTCTAACCAAACCAGGTCCATAATTCTGGTCATAGGGATGGGCGTATTGCTCGCCCTGCTCGGCTATTTCCTGGGTCTTTACTTCTTCGATAGCGGCATGTTCGGCCTGTTCATGGCACTGATAATATGGGGCATTATGAGCCTGGTTGGATATTTCCAGGGAGACAACATTCTGCTCGCCGTATCACGAGCCAAAAAAATCGCTCCTGACGACCTCCCCCGTCTTTACAACGTAGTTGAAGAAATGAAAATCGCCTCGGGGCTGGATAAAATGCCCGACATATATATAATGGACGACCCGGCACTTAACGCCTTCGCCACCGGACGAAATACTAAAAAGGCTACCGTGACCGTCACCTCCGGACTGTTGCAGAAACTCAATCGAGATGAACTGCAGGGAGTTGTCGGGCATGAAATGGCGCACGTTAGGAATCGTGACGTGCTACTGATGGCTATGTGCGCTGTCCTCCTCGGAACCATCGTGGTGCTGGCCTGGTACGCCTCGCGATTCCTGATTTTCGGCGGCATGGGCAGGACCAGAAGAAGCTCTTCTTCGGGAGGCAGCGGGGGTCAGATTATCATTCTCGCCGTAGCTATTATTCTCATGATACTGGCACCTATTTTCGCTCAACTGATTTACCTCGCACTTTCCAGAAGGAGAGAATATCTGGCTGACGCCTCCTCAGCTTTGTACACCAGATACCCGGAGGGTCTGGCATCAGCGCTGGAAAAATTAGCCGCCTCCACCGACGAGCTAAAATCAGCAAATAAAGCCACAGCACCGATGTACATTATCAACCCGTTCCGCAAAAAGGGTATGTCCGCCGATGACTTGACCAGCACCCACCCACCCATATCCGAACGTATCCGCATACTCCGCGCCATGTCCGGCGCCTCCTATGAAGACTATTCCACAGCTTATCAACAGGTCCTCCATACCGACAAAGCATTTATACCCGCAGCTGCGGTAGCGTCTGCCGGAACTGTCTCTCTTCGAGCCGCGCAGCCAGAGACAACCGAAAAGCTTGAAGAGGTGCAGCGGGTCCGGGAGACCACCAACGCGCTGTGGAACGCTAACAAGTATAGAACCATCACCTGCGCCTGCGGCACGAAGCTGCGGTTGCCGCCCAGCTACAAATTGTCTGAAATCAAGTGCCCCCACTGCGGCAGAATAAACCCGGTTTAACATATACCACTTGTCATTGCGAGCGAAGCGAAGCAATCTCTGCCCACAACCCCACCTAGATTGCCACGGCACCTTGTGCCTCGCAATGACAGACTCTATTTTGGTCATTGGTAATTGGATATTTGAATTTGTTTAGGATTTAGAAATTGGGATTTGGGATTTCATTTGGATGGACTTGCCGCTTTGGCTGCAATATAATAAGGAGCCAGTCCAAAGCATCACGTCAAACCTCAATCATCTTAAAATAATCATGGAGGAATAAATGCCATCGGAGAAGCCTAGAAAAAGGAGAGTCAAAACCAACATCCGCCAGATGGAAATAGACGATATCAGCGCCGTCTATCACCTGGGAGAGGAGCTTTTCACCAGCGAGGAATTCCCCACACTCTATCGCACCTGGGACCAATTTGAGGTAACAGATTATTTCACTTCCGACCCCGATTACTGCCTGGTTGCCGAGACCGAACCGGATGGAAAGATTATCGGCTTCGTAATAGGTACCACCATCGAGAAGGAAGGCACCGCCTGGAAGAAATACGGATATCTGAGCTGGATAGGTGTGGATGAAGCTTTCCAGAGAACTAATCTGGGCATCCGCCTGTATCGGAAGCTGGAACAAAGGCTAAAAAGAAACGGTGTCAGGATGATCATGGCCGATACCGATGCCGAGAATGAGCCGGCCATTTCCTTCTTTAAGTCCATTGGCTTCACCGATAGCAGCCAGCACGTCTGGCTGGTCAAAACCATCCGCCGACCAAACGCCGGGGCTGAGAATTCCTCAAAAACCTCATGAATCATGACAAGCCAATGAATATAAAACCGAAAAGGCTGAAAAACCTCCTCAAAGACCTAGTTGACATATACAGTCCATCCGGCAAAGAAGAGGAAATCGTCGAGTTTACCGAGAAATACCTTAAGAAACACGATCTGGCGGTACGCAGGCAGGAAGTCGATGAGAACCGCTTCAACCTGATAGTTTTCCCGCCAGGGAAAGATGAAGTCGAACTCTGCTTTGTGGGACATCTCGATACCGTTACCGCCCACGACCTCGAGGACTTCGGCCCCAGCGAGGAAGGCGACACTATATCCGGACTGGGTACCACGGATATGAAGGCCGGCTGTGCCGCCATGATTGAAGCCTTTATTAACCTAGCTGGCAGCAAAAAGGCTCTGCCTTCAGTTGGTCTGGCTCTAGTGGTTGGCGAAGAGGAGGACAGCAGCGGCGCCAAAGCCCTGATTCAGGACTATGGCTTCCCCTGGGCGGTAATTGGCGAACCTACCAGCCTAGTACCCTGCCTCGGCCATTACGGCTATCTAGAAGTCATGCTGCGCACTGAGGGTAAAAGAGCTCACTCCTCCATGCCCGAGTTGGGGCACAATGCTATTTTGTCAATGTTGAAGCTTCTATTACATATCACGGAGTATGCCGTGGCAGCGCCACACGGTCTGGTTTACAACATCAGAGAGCTTTCGGGCTTCCCCGGTGGCTTTGTCGTGCCCGATGCCTGCGAGGCCTGGCTCGACCTTCACCTGCCACCCAACGCCAGAATAGACGTGCTCAAGACGGAGCTGGAACAATTAATAAAGTCAGCCGGTGACAACATAAACGGTCTGAATGCCCGCCTCAAATTCGAAGAGACCTACGCCGGATATCGGATTTCCGAGGAGAGGCCGTTGATAACCAAATTAAAGGAAACGTATAAAAAGATGTCCCTCCCCTGGGAGCCTCAGGACTTCAGGAGCCATTCCGATGGCAGCGCGCTCTGGGCTGCCGGAGTCGACCCCATCGTTGTCGGCCCCGGTCGGCTCGAAGCTGCCCACACGCCGGAAGAATCGGTCTCCTTCCAGCAGGTGGTACAGGCCGCCCAGCTTTATCTCCACCTTGCCCAGTCTCTTTAAGGCCGCTCATCCTGAGCCTGTCGAAGAATGAACCTCTCCCTTTCCTAAAGGGAGATTGAGAGGGATTTGTTCAGATTTCGGGAATGATCAATAGCAACAATTAACATCTGAGGTATATTTGACTTTTTACCTGTACTTTTGGCTTTTGGTCTTTGACTTTTAACTTGCTATGCCTTGACAAATAGCCCAAAAAGCGTATAATTTCTATATCAAATTCACTGCGTTAATTAACGAGGTGGGAGGGCAAAACCCTCCCACCTCTATTATATCGAAACTGTAGGCACAGACCTTCGGGTCTGCCCTCCCCGGACAGGGCTAAAGCCCTATCAATACATTCTAGAATTTAAATTTAAAACAGGAGACGACATTGATTACAGTCGGTAAAGCAATGAAAAACGAACGTCTTTCAGGCGATGAAGGTCGGCGCTATGCAAGAACCATGGTGCTTAAAGCCGAGGCACAGCGACGCAGCACAAAGCTGCTCATAACGGTCATGACATGTGTTGCAGTTCTGGTATTTGTAGCCATTACCATACTGGCGGCAATATATGTGCCTCAGGTAGCCATATATGTGCCTGTTATCGCCCTTGCACTGGCCGTGGCTCTGCAGAAGTACACAGCCAGCTTCTTCTCCTTCTTTGTCATCACCTTCTCCAAAATATACGACATTGGAGATAGAATTCGCATCGGCAACACCAAAGGCGATGTGCGACATATAGGACTGCTTCACACCACACTCGAAGAGGTGGGGGAGGACGAGAAGCTGGGCGGCGAGCTGACCGGCAGACTGCTGTTCGTGCCCAACCTCATAATAGTGGACCAGCCGGTATTGAACTACTCCAAGGACTACTCGACAGGCCTCGAGCCCATTTCCTCTGACTACATGTTCGACGAGGTACGCATCCCCATAACCACCGACAGCAACGTAGAGAAGGCGAGCCAGCTTCTCGAGAGCATACTCAAGAGCCAGGATGAGGTTTATGTAAAGCAGGCCGGCCAGGTCTTCAAGAACAGCTACCCCCGGTTCCTGGACGAAGCCATGAGCGGCCCCCGCGTGCTGGTCTTCGTCGAACCGCAGCACATCTGGATTAAAGGTAAGTTCGTAGCCCCGCTGGAGAGCCGCAACGACCTGCGCAGCAGTATATTGCTGCAATTCCTCAAAGAAGCCAAAACCAGCTCCGATATCAAACTGGCATAGGTCATACTGGCTAGGTGACTCACCGATTATGGTTCAGTACGGCTGGTAAGTTTCTGTTGTAAATACCTGCCCAGAGAACTCAAAGTGTCATTCTGGACGTTGCTAATGAAAGCCTGATTTATCAGGCGATTGTACTGCGCCGTGCTGAGAAAATGCAGCGTTTTACTATAGTCGAGATAAGCGAAGAAGTTCCTTGTCCAAAAGAAAGAGACAAAATCCATAGTGGTGGCGTCGGCCAGGTCCATAATATCCTGAATAAAACGAGCATCCACGGGATACCAGAAACTGTAGACGTCCCGGTTCATTACTTTCTCCGGGTCACCAAGACCATTGCCAAGCTCCTGAGCCGATGCCTTCCACAACCACGATTCACTGACGGTTACCCGTTGTCCGGCAGCGCGGGCTTGCAAAGCATAGTCCAAAGCGCGCTCCACCAGAGTACCGTCTTTGTTCGGCGGGTAAATGTGCAGGTCGATGTAATCGAGGCCATGCATACCAATGATGGCATTTATATAGGCGGGATTCTCCCAGGTACCGGTTCCGGCACCGAGCAGCAAGCCGCCGGAGCGATCGATTTTTCCCATCGTCGAGGCGATGAAATCTCTCCACACCGTGGGCGTTATTATCAGCCCGGTCAACGACTCTTCGGTCTGTGGTTCGTTGGCTAGCGTCAGATAATCAGGCCTAATTTCAATGGCGATTAGCACCAGCTGGTCCTGCAGGTCCTGCAGAAACGTCGCCGTAGTATACCTGAACCAGTCAACCTGGACCGGCGAGTATGGCGTACCGGCAAAGATGGCCCCGCATTCCACAAGAACAGTTATTCCGCGCCGGTGGCACTCGGCTACGATATCCTTATAGAATTGTAGGTATTCGGATGAACGGGGAAAATCGGGCTTGAGCAGCGGGTATTTGATAGCTACCACTACGCCCTTGACACCCATAGCCTGAAGCCGGTCGAGCAATAAACGGTTATTTTCCAACGAGTTTGAGTTTAGAATCCCCTCACCGATATTGCCGTTGGCAAAAGCCAGCTCGGTGGCCATGATTGTCTGGCCCTGGCTATGATTCCATCTCTGATTAAGGACGCCTTCAAAGTGTGCCAGCTCCGCGCTGAGTTCTGAGTAGAGCGGCTGATACTCCGCAGGTACGGGCGGCAGTTCCTCCGTCGTGGTTCCCGGATATGGCGCCGTTGTAGCCGGCGGATTAGGCGTTGCAGCCGGTGGCGATGTGTTTCCTGTCCCGGGTGCGCAGGCCAACACAACCAGGCCCATTATCGCTGATAACGTTATTATGGAAAATTTCACTACCGTTGAATTTGCCATTTAAGTGAGCTCTTAAAACCATTATACTATTATCCTTTTTAAAGGACTACTCAACTCCAGGGAAGCTGTCATGTGTAGTTTGACACTCCTCAATCCACCATCTATCATGTATCCTAATGGACATTTCAGGTATTCTACCTATTGCAAATATCCTGCATATTGTTGGCACCGTTCTTGGTTTCGGCGGGGCAATTGCCGCAGCCATAATCATGTTGCGCTTAAAGACGGATGAGCAGCGTCTTCACTGCGGGCGGATTGCCCGTCGCATTTCGCCGGTAACCTGGTGTGGCTATATCCTTCTAGTTGTTAGCGGTATCATATTAACTCTTAATTTTGAATTCTGGTACACCGTGCTATTTGGAGTGAAGCACCTATTGACTGCCGTGCTCCTTGTGGATGCCCTATTCATCCACTTTCGCTACTTCCCGCGCTATTTCCGGCAGATCGGAACGCCTGAGTTTGGCAAGACTTACGCTACCATGCGTAATATCGGTACTTTATCCGTGACTTGTTGGGTCATTATTCTCATAATTTCACTCCACGCGATGGTGGAGGGGTAAGGCTGTGGAAAGAATATAATGCCTGATTCAGCAACACAAAACTCAAATAAACAAAGTGCAGGTCTGAATCGCGTCGGCATTAGAGGCATCGCAGTACAATCAATTCTAATTGTCCTTGGCTTGATAGTTTTATTTATATCAGCGGGTACCCTTGCCTGGATAAATGCCTGGATATACGTAGGCCTGGTTTCAATTTACCAGGTAGTAAGCACGGTAGTATTAGCCAGGGTGAATCCGCAGCTCCTGAATGAACGCGGCACCGTCACTAAGGCAGGAACAAAGACGTTTGATAAGGTATGGATACCTATTTTTCCGGTGTTTACCTTCGGCAACCTGGTCATAATGGGATTTGATGCCGTACGCTACCAATGGTCGGTAATGCCATTCTGGTTGACCTTCGCAGGCATATTTATATTTGTATCTGTGGCTCCGGTTGCCCTCTGGGCCATGGCGGTCAATAAATTCTTCGAGTGGACAGTGCGCATCCAAAATGACAGGGGCCAGTATGTTTGCACCACCGGCCCCTACGGGATAATTAGACATCCGGGGTATGCCGGGTTGATTATGTCTTTATTAGCCTATCCATTTATCTTAGGTTCATGGTGGGGCTTTCTGCCAAACTCCGTATTGATTCTAATAATAGTAATCCGCACAGCGCTGGAAGACCGTACATTGCAGAAAGAATTGCCAAGTTACAGGGAGTATACGCAGAAAGTGAAATACAGGCTAATCCCGCTTATCTGGTAAAACCTATTTCCCAGTCAGCTTAAGCATTTTCCCGGTCAACCTTGAAATGGCTGGAGCGACCCGCGCGGCAGCATACTCCTCCAATTCATCAAGGAAGCCGCCGCCAGCTACGATATCAAGCTGGCATGAGCAATCACCGCAAAATTTAATCTAACAATTAAATGTGACCGGCGTTGTGAAGTAAACAAAATATCGTTCTGTTCTGAAGACGTTAAAGAACAATAATAAATACTGGCCCGTTGTAATTATATGGAGGCAATTCTTTCCTCATATGTGTATTTATAAAAATCGAGGTGGTATTTCATGGACTGTGCAAAACCGTCAAGCCCAGGGAAAAGGCTTTCACGTGATATATTCATTCTCTTGCACTCATTGATAGCGCGATGTAAATCCTCTAAGCTCATTCGGCATATTACTTTCTTTATTGCCTCTTTTTCGTTCCATCCCTTAAGGTTTTTGAGATTCTCCATAAATGATTTCTTAACATTACCGGGACATAGAAACACTCCCTGCTGTATGTGAAGCCGTTGATGAAGTCTTAAAGGATTCTCCCATCCCACAAAGTCGAATTTATTATTCAAATAAAGTCGCTTAAATGAATCATTATCTCTTGTTTCATCCTCCCCACGTTTACGTATCAGTTTAGTAATTTTCGGAGATATCTTATGAGTCGCATCACTTAACCATTTCGTATTAATACACCAAATAGCGCAGTTCCTATCTTTATTTTGTTGTTTATTGTCCAACGCGTATTCCAAAGCAAAGTAGAGGCCTACATATTTAGAATAGGTAAAATCCAGAAGACGGGTTGGCGCGCCATAGTGTCTCATAATAGAAAGTGCATATAGTTTATCTCTTTCAACTCTGTCTCGATCATTTCCGTCATATACTCTTTCAAATTCACGAATCAGGTTTTCTTCTATTTTTTGACCGTCATTAGCATCCGTTAAACCAGAATCTTTACAGGCTCGTTCCAGGGTCGTATTCAAATCCCAGTGGATAAATTGTCCTCGAAAGATCCATCCGGATTCATACTCGCTCTCGCTGAAGTAATCAAACAGACATTTAAAACCATCCAAAGATTCTATGCATCCTTCCCAAGATTCGCGATTAATCATGATATCTATCTCCTTGCATATTCATAGCTGTTATCATAGAAGAAAAAGCCAAAATTATATATTTCAATTTTAAACTTCGATTATTCCGCCCACTGCCGGCAGAACTATATCAATTCCGCTGCCGCTCAAGTTGGCAGTGTAGAAATCGGGATGCTCGCTGTGGACAGGGATGAGGACTTCGGGTTTTATGCCTCGAGCCACCTCAAGCAGGTCGGGACCGCAGGCATGGCCGGAGGCATGTAACCCTCTCTCATCTTCGGGTATTTCCCATTCATCGCCCTTCTCAACAGGAAGACCGAAACCTCGAAGCCCAAAGTGCTCCAGCCAGCTATGCAGGCGGCGGAAGTCTATCTCCTGTTCCTCATCGTGAGGTTCGCTGGAGCTGAAAACATACAGGCTGCCCGGCTTGGGACGAAGGCTGGGCAATTCATTTATGTCAAAGAAGCTGAAACATAGTATAAATTTGTCCTCTGCCGAACGCACATCTTCAGCCAGAATCATCTTACTGCCGTACTCTTTGCACAGGTTCTGCACCCACTGGTTGGGGCTCTTGCTGGCAATGGTGTCCTGATATATGACGATGCTATCCTCCTGAGCAATAGCAGGAATTTCCGGCTCCAGCAGACGCATGGTCTTTAATAAATAAGCGTCTCTGGGCAGTATAGCCAGCTTCCTGCCGGTATCCCTAGCAACCTGCAAGAAGGTAAGCAGGCGGTGCACGTCCCTCGGAGGAAAGTCGGCAATAACCAGGCCGGTAGCATTTTTTATTGCCTTGAAACCATTTTCATACACCTCGCGCTCAGCCACATTCGTTTCGCGGGTCACATTAGTGCCCTCCAGTATAAGCGCCCTGGGACGCAATTTGCCGGCCTCTTCGATGAATTTCCTGGTAAGTTCACCACGCTTGCCATGCAGCCGCAGGTCACCACTGTAGATAATCCAGCCGGAGCTGGTCTCGATGCCCCAGGCACAGGCACCGGGGATGGAGTGGTCAACGGGAAAATAGCGTAGCTTCAAGCTGCAGCCACTGTGACTGTTCAGGGAACAGGAAATAAGCGGTTTTTGACCCGGAGATTTAAGCCAGAATTTAACTGCATCTTCGCTTAAAGCTTTTAGCTCGGCGTCGGCAAGGCAAAACTGCCGCTGCTGCTTCTTATCAGTGGTGAGTAGCGCCTCCTGTTTCCAGCCAGAGGGACGCCCTGGTTGTTTATGGTCGAAATAACATACCTGCTGGTCGAAGTCCGCTTTACCTGAATCCTGCACTGCCTTGGCAATAAAGGCAGTAGTTGCAGTGGAATAGACCGGGATGTCATACCTGAGAAAAGCGATATGACCTGAGTGGTCAAGATGGGCATGGGACAGCAGCATGCCGTCCAACTGCTCAAGTTTACGATAGGAAGGAGCATTTCGGAACTGCTCCCAGAGACCCGGCGTAGCCAGGTCATCCCGATAAAGTCCCTCCAACGGCGGCAGCAAGCCCATTGCCAATGGGTCAAGCAAGCCGGCACCGCCGCGAGGCTTCAGGTATTCCTCGTAGAATTGTTTGTGCCGCTTGTAAGGAAAGCCGAAATCCAGGAACAGCTTTCGCTCCCCGTCTTCGAGCAGGATTTTGTTGCCGCCGATTTCGTTGATGCCGCCGTAAAATGTCAGCCGGACCATAAACCACCCCTCATTACTATAAGTACTATAAGTCTATCGCAGTAGGTTAAGTGTAGCAACCCCCTATATGTTAAACGTTAAAAGCCAAAAGTCAAAAGTACAAGTAAAAAGTAAAAAATGTCTTGGGATTCGGGGATTGGTTTATAGAAATCCCCCTTAATCCCCCTTTTTCTAAGGGGGAGATTTACGGACGTGCCTTTTTCAAAGGGGGAAATAAGTTTCTCCCTTTCGTAAAGGGAGATTGAGAGGGATTTTTAATTGACAGATTACCTCCAATTAAAGTAGGATAAATGCCGATGAAAAAAGAGTTGATGGATATACTGGCCTGTCCGGTGTGCAAGGGCTCGCTTAAACTGAAAGTAACCGATGAAAAAGAGGGCGAGGTAGTAACCGGCTCTCTGTTCTGTAAAAAATGTAACCACAGTTACCCCATCACGGAAAGCATACCCAACCTGCTGCCACCAAATCTGGAAACCTAATTACTCAGGGCTGTAAGCCACCCGGCTTTCGGGTGATTCCCAGACCTCAACGCTTGACAGCGTTACCCCTCCGGAGAAACGTCCTTTTAGCTGCTCGTAGATTGTCGCCGCAATATTTTCCGAAGACGGGTTTACTTTATCGAACGGCGGCACATCGTTGAGTGAGGTGTGGTCGAACCGAGCCAGGACCTCACCCAGATGCCGCTTCAGCTCCGTAAAATCATAAGCCAGGCCGATTTTATTTAGCCTGGGCACATTCAAGCTGACCACCACCTTAAATCGATGACCGTGCAGATTCTCACACTTGCCGCCATAGTCCCTGAGATAATGGGCGGCATCGAAATGCCCTTCAACGGATACTTGATACATCTTGCCTCCTCATAATCTCTTCAGCATTAGCCCACTTACGCACACCGGTCACAGCTCCCAAGTCATTCAACAGCTCTTTTGCTGTTTTCCCATTGACCGGATGGACCAGGTCCGGGGCGATTTCAGCCAGCGGCACCAGCATGAAAGCCCGCTCCGCCAGGCGAGGATGGGGCACCGTCAATTCCTCACTGCTGAAAACCTCATTGCCGTAGAAAAGTATGTCTATATCGATTATCCTGGGAGCATTGGGAAAGCCGCTCGTCCTGCCTAATTTAGCTTCGATGTTCTTAGCCAGAAGCAGTAGCCGCCCGGGCTTCAGCTCGGTAGAGATTCGGCAAACGGCATTCAGGAAAAGTGGCTGCTCCTTGTAGCCAACAGGCTCAGTCTCATAAATAGAGGAGACTTTCTCAATCACCGCACGTTTTGACAGCAATTCCAGAGCTTGAGACAGGTTCTGCTTCCTGCCGCCCAGGTTGGAGCCGAGACCGAGATAGACAGTCGCCATCTTTATTTGCCCCTGACGATGGCGTCGCTCATGCGACATACGCGCATCATCTCTTTCACGTCATGCACCCGGACTATATCCGCACCCTTAGCGATACCTATGGCGATGCTGGCCGCCGTCCCCTCCAGACGCTGCTCCGGAGGCAAGTTTAATACCAGCCCTATCATCGATTTACGCGACGTACCTAAAAGTACAGGCCTGCCCAGCGCCTTAAGCTCATCCAATCGCCGTACCAGCTCGAGGTTCTGCTCCAGCCTCTTGCCGAAGCCGATGCCCGGGTCGATGATGATATTTTCCCAGGGCACACCGGCTTTCAGCGCCAGGTCTATAGCCTTTTTCAAATCAGAAATAACCGCTGGAACGATACTCCGCACGGGCTTATCCCGCTGATTGCTCATCAGTATTATGGGCACGCCTCTCTCTGCTGCTAGCTCAGCCAACCGCGGCTCCTGCTTCAGTCCCCATATATCGTTTAACATTTCAGCACCTGCATCCAGGGCCCGACGGGCGACCTCCAACTTGTAGGTATCGACACTAAGAGACACCTTCACCTTGCCGGCCAACCGTTCCAGTACCGGTATCACCCGCCGCAACTCTTCATCAACTGTTATCGGAGCTGAATTCGGGCGGGTAGATTCGCCACCGACGTCGAGTATGTCGACACCTTCAGCGGCAAAGCGCTCAGCTTGCGCCACTGCAGCAGCGACGCTGGCCAGGCCGTCGCCGGAGAAGGAATCGGGAGAGACATTGATAACGCCCATGATATAGGTCCGCTCTCCCCAACTGAAAGTCGTTTTTCCGCAATGGGTGACACCCGGAGACGGACCACCCCTGGCCTTTCGCCAATCTATTAATGAAGCTTTGCTCACCCTGTCAGTCATCAGGTCATTATTCTACCACGCGAGGCAAATGTTATGTAATTAAAGGATGAGATCGCCACGTCGCCCTCCAGCGGAAGGGCTCCTCGCGATGACAGATGGAATTGTCTTTGCGAGCTTTCCCTAGCTGTCATTGCGAGCTCTTCGTTCCGCTCATTCTGAGCTTGTCGAAGAATCTCGGCGGTGGGGATTAACGATTGGGACTGTTGCTCCAATCTACCTCATACTCTATTCAATATTCGGCGAAATATGTTACAATGCTATCTGCTAGTAATCGTATCAAGCAAATCCCCATATACCGGCTTGATGGAAGGGCAGGCGCATGGGAACTGAGCAAAAAATCACCGAATTAAACAAACTAAGAGAACAGTCGCTAGCTGCCGGCGGCGCTCAGCGCACTGAAGCCCAGCACAAGAAAGGCAAGCTTACCGCCAGAGAACGCATTCAGCTACTTTTCGACCCGGGTACCTTCGAAGAACTCGACCCGTTTGCCCTCCATCGCTGCACTGACTTCGGCGTCGATGAGCAGAGAGTTCTGGGCGATGCCGTAGTCACCGGCTACGGCAAAATCAACGGCCGGACAACTTTCGTCTTTTCCCAGGACTTCACCGTTTTCGGCGGCTCGCTGTCAAAGGTGGCTTCGGAAAAAATCTGCAAGGCCATGGACCTGGCGGCTAAAAACGGCGCACCTGTTATCGGCTTACTTGATTCGGGTGGCGCCCGGATTCAGGAGGGAGTAGATAGCCTGGTAGGCTACGCTGACATCTTTACGCGCAATACCCTCTACTCAGGCGTTATCCCGCAGATTTCGGCGGTTATGGGGCCTTGTGCCGGCGGCGCTGTCTATTCACCGGCCATAACCGACTTCATCTTCATGGTAAAGAACACGGGCCAAATGTATATCACGGGTCCGGCAGTAATCAAGGCAGTAACCGGCGAAGAAATCAGCCTGGAGGAGCTGGGCGGCGCTATGACACACGCTACCAAAAGCGGCAATTGCCATTTTGTCGCCAGGGACGACGAACAATGTCTTAGGGATGTGCGCCGGCTGCTGAGCTTTGTGCCGCAAAACAATCTGGATGACCCGCCGTTCGTAGATACCGGCGACGACCCAAACCGAACGGATGAGGAACTTATTCACCTTATCCCCGACGACCCGAACAAAACGTATGACATGAAAAAAGTCATACTCAAAATAATAGACAACGGCGATTTCATGGAGGTGCATGAGAATTTTGCCAAAAACCTCATTGTCGGCTTCGCCAGAATGGGCGGGCATAGCGTCGGTGTAGTCGCCCAACAGCCTTTAGTGTATGCCGGCGTCATCGATGTCGACGCTGCAGATAAGGGCGCCAGGTTTGTCCGGTTCTGCGACTGCTTCAACATTCCACTGGTCACATTCGTCGACGTACCCGGTTACATGCCGGGCAGCGACCAGGAGTACCGGGGGATTATCAGGCACGGCGCCAAGTTTCTCTATGCCTATGCTGAAGCCACCGTACCCAAGGTAAGCGTCATCACACGTAAAGCTTACGGCGGAGCTTTTATAGTCATGAGCAGCAAAAACCTTCGTGGTGATATCAACTACGCCTGGCCGACAGCCGAGATCGCCGTAATGGGACCGGATGGCGCTGTAAACATCATATTCAAAGACACCATTGATAAGTCGGCAAAGCCGGAGGAGACTCGACAGAAACTAATTGCCGAATATAGAGATAAGTTCGCCAATCCTTATATCGCCGCCAGCAAGGGATACATTGACGACGTTATCGACCCCATAAGCACACGACCTAAATTGATAAAAGCCCTGGAAATGCTCCGGAACAAAACCGATACCAATCCGCCCAAGAAGCACGGCAACATACCACTTTAGGAATTAATAGATATGAACAAAGCTGTTATAGTTGCAGTCGCGGCGGCAGTCAATGCCTATATGGAACAGGAGGAGCCAGCCAAAGCGTTTCTTTCTAGAGTCATGCCACTCCCTGAAATCAGTGCATGGCGGGTTTTCGGACGCCAGGAATTGATTAGAGCCAGAAGCCGCTGGCAGGCCAGCAGACGCAATCGATAGTGTATTGGACCAACACTTATTGAGAGGAGATATAAATATGAGCCCAACCAAGGGAAGCGGCAAAAATCGGTTAAAAATTACCGACCTTACCCTGCGTGACGGCCACCAGTCACTTTTCGCCACCAGGATGCGGACTGCCGACATGGAGCCAATTGCCCCGGAGATGAACAAAACCGGATTCTGGTCTATGGAAGTCTGGGGCGGCGCCACCTTCGACGTCATGACCCGGTTTCTGAATGAAGACCCGTGGGAAAGAATACGCATCTTAAAAAAGTTGATGCCGGATACCAGATTACAAATGCTGCTGCGCGGCCAGAATTTAGTCGGCTATCGCAACTACGCCGATGATGTAGTCACTGCCTTCGTTCATCACGCCGCTGACTGCGGCATCGATGTCTTCCGCGTCTTCGATGCCGTTAATGACGAAAGAAACTTCATAACCGCCTTCAAAGCCATAAAGGACAAAAAGAAACATATTCAGGGCTCTTTGTGCTATTCGCTTACAGAACCCAAGCTGGGCGGCCCGGTATACAACATCGATTATTTTGTAAACAAGGCACTTATCATTCAAGACATGGGAGCAGATAGCCTGTGTATTAAGGATATGGCCGGGCTTATTTCCCCGGATGATGCTTTTGAACTGATCAAAGCGCTGAAGCAGGCACTGAAGATACCGGTTAACCTGCACAGCCACTTCACCAGCGGCATGGCCTATATGAGCTACCAAAAAGCCATAGAAGCCGGCGTCGATTTCATCGATACCTGCATCGCTCCATTCGCTCTGCGTACCGCACACCCGGCACTAGAGCCAATTGTGGTCGCTCTCAGCGGCGGTCCCAGAGACACGGGCCTCGATTTGCAGCACCTGCTCAAACTGAGCGAATACTTCGAGTCCATCGCACCTAAATACAGGGATTTCCTGGACACCACCAAGATATCGGTTATCGATACCGGTGTGCTGTGGCATCAAATCCCAGGCGGCATGTTCAGCAATATGGTTGCCCAGTTAAGGGAGGCTAATGCTCTCAACCGCCTCCAGGAAGTCTATGCCGAGTTACCCCGAACCAGAAAAGAACTGGGCTATCCGCCTCTGGTCACTCCCACCAGCCAGATTGTGGGCGTTCAGGCGGTCCAAAACGTCCTCTTCGGCAGATACAAAATGATATCCAAAGAAGTCAAAGACTACGTCTTCGGCCTGTATGGCAAGCCGCCGGCATCCATTGACAAAGAAATACAAAAAATAGTGCTCAAAGGCTACGAACGCGGGGAGAAACCTATAACCTCGCGGCCGGCGGATATTCTCCAGCCGGAACTGGAAAAAGCTAAAGAGGCGACCAAAGATATTGCGAAAGACATCGGCGACGTGCTTGTTTATGCACTCTATCCTCAGACCGGTATGCGATTTCTGAAATGGAAATACGGCCTGGAAACGCCACCACCGGAAACCAAACCCAAGACTCTGGAAGATGTAAAGAGAGAAGATGAGCTCATTGCCCAGGCTAAGGTCGGCAAGCTGATGGAGAAGACTGAGGCGAAAGCACCCGCCAAAGGCCCGGCCGCCAGGACGTTCAATGTCTTTGTCGGCGATGAATATTATAAAGTCGAGGTCGAGCCTGCAGGTGGACCGGTTGCCTTTGCCCCACCTCCAGCCTACGCCCCACCACAGCCCGCAGCACCATCGCCTAAACCGGAAGCGCCTCCGGCACGAGCCGAGAAAAAGGAGGCTCCGGCACTCGCCAAGGCAGCCGCGGCTGCCGGCGAGACCGCAGTCCTGGCTCCCATACCGGGCACAATTGTCCGCTACCTGGTAAAAGAAGGCGATGACGTCAAGACAAACGCAGGCATAGTTATACTTGAAGCCATGAAGATGGAAAATGAAATAGTGGCTCCAGCCTCGGGCAAGATTAAATCCATAAGTTACAAGCCCGGCGACAAAGTAAGCGGCGGCGCCGTACTCGCCATAATCGGTTAGGCTCCAATGGGGAAAACCCTCAGTGAGAAGATACTAGGTGACAAATCGGGGACCGACGCCAGAGCCGGCGATATTGTAATTGCCCCTGTAGATTTAGCCTTTGTTCAGGACACCACCGGCCCCTTGACTGTACGGCAGTTTAAAGAGGTCAAACACGGCATATTGGCCAATCCGCAGCGGACAGCCATCTTTCTCGACCACGCCATACCCAGCCCCAACCGGCAGCTATCCAATGATCATCAGCTCCTGCGTCGCTTTGCTGAGGAGACCGGCTGCCAGATTTTTGAAGGCGGCAGCGGTATATGTCACCAGCTTGTGGCGGAAAAGTTCGCCAACCCGGGGGATATCATCGTCGGTGCTGACTCCCATACGGTCACTGCCGGCGGTCTAGGTGCCTTCGCCACCGGAATGGGCTCCAGCGACATTGCCGTCGTTTTCGCACTGGGCAAAACGTGGTTTCGAGTGCCGGAAACATTCAAAATCAGCATAAACGGCAAATTTCAAAAATGGGTGGGCGCCAAGGACCTTGTCCTCCATCTTATCGGGGTGCTCGGTGCCGACGGCGCCACTTATAAAGCGCTGGAATTCGACGGCAACGCTGTAGCTAACATGACCTTACCTCAGCGCCTGACCGTAGCCAATATGGCGGTGGAAGCCGGCGCTAAGGTCGGCATTTTCCCCAGCGATAATATAACCAGGAGGTACCTGGCAGCTCAGGGCAGAGGTAGCAAATACCAGGCGCTGCAACCCGATGCCGATGCCGAATACGAGAGGGCTATTGCCCTCGACGCCTCAGAGCTGGAACCCATGGTAGCCATGCCTCACGCCGTGAACAATGTCAATCCGGTAAAGATGCTGGCCGGCACCAAAATCGACCAGGTTTTTATCGGTACCTGTACCAACGGTCGACTCGAAGACCTGGCCGCCGCCGCTGCCATACTCAAAGGTAAGAAGCGTAATCCGATGGTCAGATTAATCGTAGCTCCGGCATCGCAGCAAGTCCTGAGCAAAGCTATGAGAATCGGCTACATCCAGATTTTTGTCAATGCCGGAGCCGTGATACTGCCGCCGGGATGCGCCGCCTGCCTCGGCGTGCATCAAGGCGTACTCGGAGATAATGAGGTCTGCTTGTCCACGGCCAATCGTAATTTCAAAGGCCGCATGGGCAACCCTGAAGCTTCGATATATCTGGCCAGCCCGGCCACTGCCGCTGCCTCGGCACTGACCGGCGAAATCACCGACCCGAGAGAGGTGGCATGATGCCTGACGCGGTTCTTAGAGGCAGAGCTTTCAAGTTCGGCGACAACATTTCCACCGACCATATTATACCCGGCAAATACGCAAATTTGAGAAGCGACCTGCCGGAACTGGCCAAACACGTTATGGAAGACGCCGACCCGACTTTCGTCGACAAAGTAAAACCGGGTGACTTTATCGTTGCCGGCAAGAACTTCGGGCTCGGTTCCAGCCGTGAACATGCGGCGTTGGTCATTAAAATGGCTGGAGTGAGCGCCATACTGGCAAAATCGGTCGCCCGCATCTTTTTCAGAAATGCTATAAATCAGGGACTGCCCGTGCTGATTTGCGACACCGATAAAATTGGCGCCGGCGATGAAATAGAAGTAAATTTGAGCGAAAGTAGTATCATTGACCTGACCAAAAATACCAAACTTACCTTTGGTAAAATCCCGAAGGTGATGGTAGACATACTCAACGAAGGCGGGCTTATCCCTTATATAAGCAAGCACGGCGACTTCGAGCTCTGACCTGTCTGAAGACGAAAAATATTATGCCTTATAGAGTAACTCTTATCCCCGGCGATGGAATCGGCCCTGAGATTATCGAGGCGACTAAGCGTGCATTAGAAGCCACCGGTGTCAAATTCGAGTGGGATGTTGGGATAGTCGGTCAAAAAGCTGAGGACAAATTCGGCACGCCTTTACCCGATTCTGTTCTCGAATCTATTAGAAAGAATAAGGTAGCTCTAAAAGGTCCGGTGACCACACCGATAGGCACCGGCTTCAGAAGCGTAAACGTGGCATTGCGCCAGCGTTTAGACCTCTATGCCTGCCTCCGCCCGTGCAAAACCTACCAGGGCGCGCCTACGCCTTTTAAAAACGTAGATATCGTAATAGTTCGCGAGAATACGGAAGACCTTTACAGCGGCATTGAATTTGCCAGAGATACCCTGGGAAGTGCCTCCCTAACAAGGTTTATTCTCGAGACTACACAGATAAAAGTTAAAGAAGATTCCGGCTTCAGCATAAAGGTGATTTCGGAAAAAGCCTCCCGGCGTATCATTAGGTTTGCCTTTGAATACGCTCGCGCTAATAATAGAAAAAAGGTCACCGCTGCTCACAAAGCTAACATACTTAAGTTCTCCGACGGCATCTTTCTGGACGCCGCCCGCGAGGTGGCTAAGGAATATCCATCTATAGAGTTCGAAGACGTAGTTATAGATGCACTATGCATGCGCCTTGTCCGGAATCCACAACAATACGATGTTATCGTACTGCCTAATCTCTACGGAGATATCGTATCCGACCTGTGTGCCGGATTAGTTGGCGGATTGGGGGTTGCACCAGGGGCTAACATAGGTGATAATATAGCGGTTTTTGAGCCCACGCATGGCAGTGCTCCAAAATACGCCGGACAGAATAGAGTTAATCCCATGGCCATGATGCTCTCTGCGACTATGATGCTGCGCCACCTCGGTGAAATTAAAGCCGCAAACAGTCTGGAAAAAGCTATAGCTGGTGTCATTGCTGAAGGCAAGAGCGTAACCTACGACTTAAAAACTGACCGGAATCAACTTGCAGCAACGACCTTAGAAGTCGCTGATGCCGTGATTAAAAAATTGAAAAGGCAAGGAGGCTGAAATGCGAAGTAAGGTTAGTGTTATCGGTGCAGGAAACGTAGGAGCCACGCTGGCACAGCGAATCGCCGAATGGGGATACGCCGATGTAGTGCTTGTGGACATCGTTGAAGGCTTGCCTCAGGGCAAAGGATTGGACATGCTGCAGACCGGCCCGATTACGCGTTCGGATGCCAGCGTCATCGGAACTAATTCCTATGAGGAGACCGCCAATTCCGACATCGTAGCCATCACCTCCGGTGTGCCTAGAAAGCCGGGCATGAGCCGCGATGACCTGGTATTGACAAATATGAATATTGTGAAATCGGTCACCGAGCAGGTGGTCAAATACTCGCCCAAGAGCATACTTATCATGGTAGCTAATCCGCTGGATGCCATGACCCAGCTGGCACTTGCCGTAAGTAAATTCCCCCGAAAACGTGTAATCGGCCAATCAGGCATTTTAGATTCTTCCAGATTCAGAACTTTTATCGCCCGGGAACTCAATGTCTCAGTCGAAGATGTTAATGCCTGTGTTCTCGGCGGGCATGGTGACACCATGGTTGCCATCCCCAGATTGACCACTGTCGGCGGCATACCCATAACCGAGCTTTTACCCCAGGAGACCGTAAACAAAATCGTGGAGCGAACGGTAAAAGGCGGAGGGGAAATAGTTGCCCTGCTAAAGACGGGAAGCGCTTTTTATGCACCGGCGGCGGCTACGGCTCAAATGGTGGAATCCATACTACTGGACAAGAAGAGAATCTTACCCTGCGCCGTTCGCCTCGAAGGCGAATACGGTATAAAAGGCGTAGTAGTCGGCGTGCCAGCCAAGATAGGTAAAAACGGCATGGAGCAGGTAATCGAATTAAAGCTGACTGCAGAGGAAAGTTCGGCACTCAAGAAATCAGCCGAAGCCGTACGGGAGCTTATCAAAATAATGAAGTTGGAGTAATTGTCCAATGCGGGATATCGACTGCAAACAGATAACCGAAACCGTATCCAGTCTCTTCCAGGAAGGTTGCCTTTATCTACCGGAAGATGTGCTGGTTGCTATTAAGCAGGCCAGAGAAAAGGAAGAGTCTCCGGTGGCCAGGGATGTGCTGGATAAGATTATCGAAAACACAGAAGTATCTAAGCGGGAAAAAATTCCTCTATGTCAGGATACCGGCGCCGCGGTGGTCATGCTGGAGCTAGGGCAGGAAGTCCATATAAACGGCGGTGAACTTTATGACTGTATAAATGAGGGAGTCCGTCAGGGATACGAGAAAGGCTATCTGCGCAAATCCATGGTCCGTCAGCCATTCTCCGCCCGCGTCAACACCAAAGATAATACGCCGGCAATCATCCACACCGATATTGTACCCGGCGATAAACTCAAAATCAGTGTGCTGCCCAAAGGAGGCGGCTCGGAAAACTGCTCTCGCCTGACTGTGATGCCTCCAGCCAAAGGGCGTCAGGGAATTATAGATTTTGTGGTCAATCTTGTCGAAGAGTCGGGCAGCAACCCATGTCCGCCAATCATTATCGGCCTGGGCATAGGCGGAACTACAGATAAAACTATGGCCATGGCCAAGAAAGCGCTACTGCGTAAAGTCGGCGAACCGAATCCCGACCCCGAGGTTGCCGAGTTGGAGAAAGAAATCCTGAAACGCGTCAACAACCTGGGTATAGGGCCGATGGGTTACGGCGGCCGGACCACCGCACTGGCCGTCCATGCTGAAGTCTTTCCGGCCCATATCGCCAGCATGCCGGTTGCCGTCAATATTCAATGCTGGTGCGCCCGTCATAAGGAGTCGATATTGTGACGGGGAGAAAACACGATGTTATAGTTCTGGGCTCAGGACTTGCCGGACTGCGTGCTGCCATCGAAGCTGCCCGAAATCCGGACCTAGATGTTGCCATCATCTCCAAGGTCCAGTTGATGCGTTCCCATTCAGTCTGCGCCGAGGGTGGCACTGCGGCAGTCATGCAGCCGGAAGAAGGAGATAGTTTCGAATTACATGCCTGGGACACGGTACGCGGCGCCGACTTCCTCTGCGACCAGGACGTAGTGAAGCGCTTCGTTGAAGAAGCGCCTAAAGAAATACTCCTGCTGGAGCATTGGGGTATACCCTGGTCGCGCCGCCCGGACGGACGTATAGCGCAACGACCATTCGGCGGCCATTCCTATGACCGCGCCGTGTTCGCTGCCGATAAGACGGGCTTCGCCGAAATGCAGGCCCTTTACGACACGTTGCAGAGATATGACAATATAAGTAGATATGACGAATGCTACGTCAGTTCCATAATAATAAAAGACAACGTATTCTGCGGCTTAACCGCCTGGGACCTGACCAGCGGCGAGTTCTTCTTAATGCAAGGCAAAGCTCTAATCATAGCCACCGGCGGCGCCTGCCGCATGTTCGGGTTCACCACCTATTCACTGACTGCCACAGGCGATGGTTTAGCTATGGCTTACCGCGCCGGACTGCCCATCAAGGACCTGGAATTCGTCCAGTTCCATCCTACCGGACTGGTACCCTCGGGAATATTGATTACAGAAGCGGCACGAGGCGAAGGCGGCTACCTGCTCAATAACAAAGGCGAAAGATTTATGGAAAAATACGCTCCATCCAAGATGGAAGTAGCTCCTCGAGATATCGTGTCGCGTTCGGAGATGACTGAAATAGAGGAAGGCAGGGGATTTTCTGGCCCCCAAGGCCTCGACTATGTTCACATCGACCTGCGTCATCTGGGCGCTGCTAAAATCAACGACCGTCTGCCCATGATTCGAGAGGTCGCCATGAAATTCAACTTCATCGACCCTATTTTCGAGCCGATACCTGTTCGAGCCGCGGCTCACTATTTCATGGGCGGCGTCCATACCGACATTAAAGGAGCCACACCGGTGGAAGGCATCTGGGCAGCCGGAGAAGCGGCCTGTGTCTCACTACACGGCGCCAACCGCCTCGGTTCCAACTCCACCGCCGAATGCCTCGTCTGGGGCAAGATAACCGGAGATGAAGCCACTAAATATGCTTCCAGGCAAAAAGTCATGCCTCCACCGCCAAAAGAAACAAGATTGAAAGACGAGGAGGCTAGAGTCTTCAACAGATTCAGCCCTAAAGGACGGGAAAGTGCCTATGCTTTGCGCAAGGAGCTGCAGAAGACAATGGACAGTCAGGTAGGCGTCTTCCGTACCGGGTCAGGTTTGAAAACAGCACTTGACAAGATCCAGGAACTAAAGCAGCGTCTGCCGGGTGTAAAGGTCGAAGACCACGGACACATATATAACACCGACCTGCTCAGTTGTCTGGAAGTCGATAACCTGCTTGATCTGGCTGAAATCATCGTCACCGGAGCTATAGCCCGCAATGAGTCCCGCGGGGCTCACTCCCGAAGAGATTTTCCCAAGCGTGACGATGTCGACTGGCTCAAACACACCCTGGCTCATTACACGCCAAAAGGGCCACGGCTGGACTACATTCCGGTAAATATCACCATGTGGCGACCGGTAGAAAGGAAATATTAGGAAGCTAACTATGAGACAGATACGGCCGCGACCAAACTACCTGGGAGCCGGTGGCTGGGTTTGGGCTGGCAACTATAAGCTGGAACGTTACCTCTATATATTGCACCGCGTCACCGGCCTGGGAATCCTGCTCTTCCTGCTTGTCCATCTGATTGTGACCACCTTTTTCCGGATTCAAGGTCAGGCAGTGTGGGAGACCGCCATGAGATTTCTTAGCAATCCGTTGTTTAAAACCGGCGAATATCTGGTGGCTGTCGCCTTCTCCTTTCATGCGTTAAACGGCCTGCGCCTCATCTTGCAAGAACTCGGTTTTCTGATGGCAAAGCCGATTCCGCCGATTTATCCCTATAGTGATTCGCTGCGTAAAAAGCGTTCCTGGACAATGGCAATTATCGGCATAATCATAGTCCTGTGCCTGATGTTCTTTTATGACTTCATCGTGGGAGGCTGGTAATGCGGCGCTATACCTACCTGTGGTTGATGCAACTGGTCACCGGCGTTCTGATAGCAGTGTTACTTGGCATACACATGGTTATGCAGCACCTCGAAGATATCCTCCGCTTTTTCGGCGTCAATTTAAATGACCCGGCTTCGTGGAATTCCATGATAGAAAGGTCCCGCCAGGTCATATGGGCCGGCATATATATAGCTTTACTGGCGGTTGTCCTGTATCACGCCCTCAACGGGCTGCGCAACGTTATACTCGAATTGACACCGTCGGCCAGGACTGAACGTGTGGTGACTTGGGCTATCCTGGCTTTTGGCATAATCATATTTGTCTGGGCCAGCTATGTGCCGATCGCCCTGCTGTCCCGATAGGAGATATTGTGGATACACAAAAAACTGAGCAGATAACATTCAGAGTCCGGAGATACGACCCGGAAAAGGGCAGCAATCCCCATTTTCAAGAATTCACAGTGCCGTCCAGTAGAGGCCTGACGGTGCTCGACGGTCTCATTTACATAAAAGAAAACCTGGACAGCACCATCGCCTTCCGCACCTCCTGCCGTATGGCAATATGCGGCTCGTGCGGCATGCTTATCAACAACTATCCTCACCTAGCCTGCCACACTCAGATAGAAGAGTTCCATTCGAACAGATTAACCATTAAGCCGTTACCAAACTTCCCCATAATCAAAGACCTGGTGGTTGATTTGATTCCGTTCTTCGAAATCCACAAATCTGTTAAGCCTTACATGCTCCGCAATGATTCTAATGAAATGGAAAATCCTACTGCTGAATTTGGCCAGTCACACCAGACATTAGAGAGCTTCCTGCAGTTCACCTACTGCATTAAGTGCGGTATATGTGTCTCGGCCTGCCCGACTTCAGCCAGCGACAAGCTGTTTCACGGCCCTCAGGCACTGGCTCAGTGTTATCGCTACTGTGCAGACAACCGTGATGCCGGTGAACTCGAAAGATTCCCGGTGGTGGGCACCGACCATGGTGTGTGGCACTGCCACCTCGCCGGCGCCTGCTCAGAATCCTGCCCCAAAGGAGTAGACCCGGCTCTGGCTATTCAACTGCTTAAAAGGCGTGTGATGTCCCGGACTTTAGGACTTGGTAAAAAGGAGCCGCCCGCTTCTACGGTGCGGCCATCTGCACAGGCTAAACCCAAGCTTCCTTTCCCTGAATTCACCGTGAAACAGGGCTAAGCGAACATGGCTACGGAGGAGTAATAATGGCAACTATAAATATAAAAACGCCGCTTGATGAAGAAACCGTCAAGAAATTGAAAGCCGGCGACCAGGTGTTCATTACGGGTGTGATTTATACGGCCCGAGACACCGCCCACAAACGCCTGGTTGAAACTCTGGATAAGGGCGAAAAGCTGCCCGTTGACCTCACCAATCAGACGGTTTACTATATGGGTCCGTCTCCAGCTAAACCGGGGCAGGTCATCGGCTCGGCGGGACCGACAACCAGCGGCCGGATGGACAGCTATGCTCCTCGTCTTATGGCTGCCGGCCTCAAAGGAATGATAGGCAAAGGTAACCGGTCACCAGCGGTGAAAGATGCCCTTAAAAAATATAAAGCAGTGTACTTTGCTGCTATCGGTGGGGCTGGAGCACTCATTTCCAAGAGCATCAAGAAGGCAGAGGTAATAGCCTACGAAGATTTGGGTGCCGAAGCCATACGCCGGCTGGAGATAGAAAACTTCCCAGCCACTGTCATTAACGATATCTATGGCAGCGACTTATACGAGCAGGGCAAGGCAAAGTATCAGATTAAGGCGTAACTTTCGCAGCTAGCTGCCTTTCAGTCCTAGTGACATAACTCTAAGTAAGCCGGCAACGCTCTTGGCATCGGCAATTTCACCTGAGGCAATAAGATCAGATATTTTGGCCAGTGGCACTCTAACGACCTCAATCTCATCGGTGTCCTCAGCCTCGAGCCGGCTGGGTATAAGGTATGTAGCCAGATACAGGTGCAGATATTCTGTGCAATATCCGGGAGCTGAATAGAATCCTCCGAGTTTATCTATCTTATTGGGCAAATAACCTATCTCTTCCTGTAACTCACGGCGGACACTGCCGATAGGTTGCTCACCGGGATCGACGCCGCCGGCGGGGATTTCTAAGAGCGTCTTGCCCACGGCTTTGCGATACTGACGGACCAGAATAACTCTGTCCCTAGAGTCCAGAACCACTACCGCCACAGCATCGCTGTGCTCCACAATTTCCCTGGTGGTTATCTTGCCGCTGGGTTTCCGTACCGTATCGACCCTCAGTTTCACCGCCTGACCTTCATAAATCCGCTGACTTGTTAAAGTCTTCTCCATATCGCCTCGCACCTCTTAAGCATATAACGCAGGCTATGCTGCCGTATCTCTCATGATATCTTCAGATAGACTTGTCGAATAGGGTTCATTAATTGTTTGCATCATCGTCTTAAAGAGATTGCCAGGAACTACAATCCACCCGAGAGTACGTCCTGTAGCGCCGCACTCTGGGTATCGGCGGGTATAATTTCTTTCGAGGTTCTGTCGTAGGTCCACTTACCTGTAGTAAGTTTTCCGTCCATTCCTAAACCAGGACCGCTGATGCTGTAAGTGGTGCTGTTAATCTCCCGTATCTCCCAGTCCCCCGAGTGCTCAATGACACTTAGGAGGGTTGACGTGGATAGGTGTCCCTCTTCTAATTCTACCTGCCTCTGTTGCTCAAGAGTTGACTTCCGCCATTTAAGTTCATTCTCAATCGTTTCCTGATCGCTCTGTATTTTTGTGGATAAATCCGTAACCTTAATTACGGTGTCGAACTCCTGATTTGGAGTACCGATTCCATGGACAAAAAGTTCCAGTGCCGTTACCTCGTACTGGTCATTTTTGAATTCAGATAAACTTTCCGGTGTCACCCGACTATGCCATGAACCATACTTATGCTCCTCGAGCAACTTGACCTTCTGATTCTCTATCCATTCTAGCGCCGGAACCATCACTTGCTCCAGTTTCAATAACTTCTCTTCAGTAATATACAGATTCTGGTCTATAATCTGTAAATCCGAATCTACCTTGTCTACAGTGCCGGCATTCGTCTTTAGCAAACAATCAACAAACTCGTCCGTGATAGCCTTTTTGGACACACAGCCAGTTGATATGCTAAGTAGCATGAGCGATATTAACAAAATCTTTAGAATTGGCTTCTTCATTTTCGACCTCCATTTGAGGATAGTGTACTGACTGCACGGTCAGTTAACCTCCACAACCTCAGCCTCCGCCTCCACCTCCACCTATACCACCTATACCTCCACCTCCATCTATACCTGCACCTATACCTATACCTCCACCTCCACCTATATCTATACCTGCAGGTAAACCTGCATGTACATCACCATCTCTGCCTATCCTGCTTTTCTCGGACTCCACGTTGTCTACGTTGACCTCGAGGGGAGCTAGTGGATCAGGTCCTTCAAATTTCTGCTCGTCCAGCCATTTTATCCGGGCATTTACAGCCTCGCGCGCTGTGTCAATAAGAGGCACAGATTCAGATTTCCTGACCAGACAACCGATTCCTCCAATAAGCTGAGCTAGCATAATCAGGCTAATTATTAGCGCTACTAGTGGGACGTTCGTCTTATTCACTTTCGTCTTCTCCTTACAATCAACGGCATATTCGCCTTCTTCTTTGCTCTTTAGCTTTGTGTAGCCACCTTCAAAGTAATTCTACATCAAATAACACCTGATTTAAAATTATAGATAAGGGCCACCTCATCGCAATCCGGAAACTTGGGACAGCGGTAGCATTCCGACCATACCTTGCGCGGCAGTTCCATTTTATCAACCCTGCGGAAATTGTATTTCTCGAAGAAACCTGGCTTGTAGCTGAGACAAAATACCGTAGGAATCCCCAACTCTTTGGCTTCATCAAGACAAGCTTTAATAAGCACTGAGCCCAAGCCCTTAGCCTGCTTATCTTCACTTACGGCTAAAGACTTAACTTCAGCTAAATCAGCCCAGTTAATATGAAGCGCCACACAGCCGATTAGCTGACTATTTTTATCTCTGACGACGAAGAAGTCGCGCAGGTTCTCGTATATCTCGCTTAGTGCCCGCGGCAGCATCTCGCCTTTGTCGGCGAAACTGTTGACCAACTCATGTATCCGCTGAGCGTCATTTATTTTAGCTTTCTCTACCTTCATGATTTCTTTCCTTTAAGTCTAGATTCCAGATAACTGTAAAAATAAGCCCTGGGACGAATCCTCAGGAAGCACCCCACATAACGGCTAAGCTTAACTCTAACCTCGTCTCCACTGGCTAGCGGCAATTCCACCTGGGCGTCAATGCTGAGCATAGCTTCATGGGTTGTAGTTACCTTCAACTGAATTTGAGCCTCGGGCGGCAAAACCACTGCATTATCGGGCGCCAGGTGAGGACAAACCGGCTTAAACACGATTTGCTTAGCCTCCGGATAAAGAATGGGCCCGTCGGCCGCCAGTAAATAGCCGGTGCTACCGGTAGCCGTGGCCACTATAACGCCATCCGCCCGGTGATTGGCCAGAATTTCACCGTCAACCCTGGTCTCAATCTGGACCAGCCGGGACAGGCTCCTCCGGCCGACAAAAACGTCATTCAAGGCCTGAAAAACCTTACCCTGAGACGGCAATTCGGCTTCAAGCATGGCCCTTTTTTCAATCCAACCTTCACCACCCAGCAGACGGGGCAGCTTATCGAAAGCCTCATCAGCCTTAAGCTCAGTCATAAACCCCAGATTACCCAGATTTATGCCCACCACCGGTACTTCACCGGGCACAATGGCACGTACCGCCCTGAGAATGGTGCCGTCGCCGCCAATACTTAAAATTAAGTCCGACCCGGCTATCCTCGGTTTTGCCTTGTCCTCTTCCCATGCCGAGCATGTCCAGAACGAGATATTTCTAGCGCTTAAGAACTTCTCAAGCTCACCGCTGAAAGCCTTAGCTTTCTCAATTTTGGGATGATATAGAATGCCGACCCGTTTCACAGCAAATGAGTCTATCATCCGTAGCGAGAGAGTGTCAAATTGGGGCACGAGGCATAATAGATTGAATACGAGCGGCCTATAAGCCAGCGAAGATTTTGGCAGCAGCTTGAGCAATGCCTACAAAACCACCAGGGATGACGCCTAACAGCACGACGAAGAGACAGCACAGGGCTAAAGCAGTGCGCAGTGCCCAGGACGAAGGCACCTTCTCCTCAGAAGCCGGAGTACCTGACCACATCACTTTCACAACCCTCAAGTAGTAGAAAGCAGAAATGGCACTATTTATCACCGCCACGATAACCAGCCACAGCAAGCCATGTTGCACTGCTCCACTGAAAATGTAAATCTTGGCAATAAGCCCCGCTGTCGGCGGCAAGCCAATCAAGGAAATCAAACTTAAAGTTAAGGCGGCTGACAGAAGCGGTGCGCGTTTGCCCATACCGGTATATTTGTTAATCTCATCGCTATCAATTTTGTTAGAGATGGCAATTACGGCGATAAAGGCTCCCAAATTGGTGACGGCGTAGCTCATGAGGAAGAAAATAAGGCCGCTTTGCCCCAGAGCGTCATTTCCCAGCGCCATCCCCACTGTGGCCAGCCCCACCATGAGGTAGCCGGCTTGAGCTATGCTGGAGTAACCGAGCATGCGCTTGATATTGGTTTGAAGAATAGCTGCCACATTGCCCACCGTCATGGTGATAGCGCTCAAAACGGCAAACATCATGCCCCAATTAAGGCTAAGCCATTCAGGGGAGCCGAGGGCAACGAAGAAAACACGAAGTATAACGGCGAAGCCCGCCGCCTTGCTGGCTACCGAAAGATAGGCAGTAACCGGCGTCGGTGCGCCTTCATAAACGTCGGGAACCCACATCTGGAAGGGAAAACAGGCAATCTTAAAGCCGAAACCGGCAGCTAAAAGCACCATGGCCAAAAGCAGAGCCGGATTATTCAGCAGGCCGGCGCCGGGCATACCCTGAACATACTCGGCAATGCACATCAGGCAAGTCCTTCCCGTAAAGCCGAATAACAGGGCCATACCGTACAGAAGCACCGCCGAAGCCACGGCACCCAGAAGCAGGTACTTCAGTCCGGCCTCGGACGACTTCCGGTCTTTTAAGAAGCTGGCCAGTACGTATAAGGAGATGCCGGTTAATTCCAAGGATACATAGATAGAAATCAGGTCTGACGCCGCCACCAGTAATATCATGCCTACGGCCGAGAGAAGTACCAGCGCATAATATTCACCCTGGAATCTCTCAAATTTCCTCACGTAGTCTTGAGATGCCAGTATAATGAGTCCGGCAGCCGCCAGCATCAGGAGCTTGAAGAAAAGGGCGAAGTTGTCAACCGCCAGCATCCGGCCGAAAATAGCTACACCCGGTTCGCCCCACATAGCTACCGTAAAGCCTGCGGAAACCACAACTCCGGCTACGCTAATGCCGGCCAAAACTCTCTTTTGCTTGATAAACAGGTCAAGCAATATCACCGCTATAGCAAAACCCAGCAGGCTGAGTTCCGGGGTCAGAAAACGAAACTCGTTTACCGTCATAGATTAAACCATCCGTATCATGAACCTAACAATCTGGCTATCGGCTCAACGCCCATCTGGATGACATTGGTCAGGATAGCCGGATAGATGCCTACCAACATAATGGCAGCCACGAAAGAGAAGATACAAATCTTGTCGACATTGTTGGCATCAGGTACTTTGCTGAATTTCTCCAACGGCGGGCCATAAAAAACGCGCTGCAGCATCCATAAAATATAGCCGGCAGTTAAGACAATGCCGAAGACACCAAGAATGGTATATAACTGAATCCAGGGAACGGCCGGACTCGAGTAGCTGCCAACAAAGGTGATAAACTCAGCCGCAAAACCGCTTGTACCCGGCAACCCCAAAGATGCCAGCCCGGCTATGCTGAAGACCACCACTATAACCGGCATCTGTCGAGCTAGCCCGCCTAGATTATCCAGATTGCGCTCATGAGATTTATCGTAAACCAGCCCGACCATGGCAAACAGAAGTCCCGTTATAATGCCGTGACTGAACATCTGCAAAACAGCGCCGGTCAGGCTTATCTGGCTCAAAGCGAAAACGCCCAGAAGAACATAGCCCATATGGCTGACGCTGCTGTACGCAATCAGCCGCTTCAAATCCTTCTGCCTTAAGGTCACCGCGGCTCCATAAAGCACACTGACAACCGCCAGGACCACCAGTAACGGAGCATACTGCAAAGCAACCTGGGGGAAAATGGAGACGCAAAGGCGAATCATCCCGTAACCGCCCATCTTAAGCAATGCCCCGGCCAGAATCAAGCTGGCTGCTGTCGGCGCATCGGTGTGGGCGTCGGGTAACCAGGTGTGCAGAGGAAACACGGGCAGCTTGATAGCGAAACCGGTTAAAAGCAAGAAGAACATAGCCGCCAGCGGAATTACTGCTTTCGCAGAAGACATGCCGGCCAGTTCCATCATGTTCAGGCTGCCGGTCGTGAAATAGATGCTTAAAATGCCGGCCAGCATAAGTGCGCTGCCGACCAAGGTATATATCACATACTTAATAGCTGAGTATTCTTTTCTGCCGCTCCCCCAGACGGAGATGAGGAAATACATTGGGATTAGCTCCAATTCCCAGAAAAGGAAGAATAGGACGAGGTCTAGGGAAGAAAAGACTCCCAGTATGCTCGTCTCCAGAAGCAATAACCAGGTGAAATATTCCTTTGGCCTTAGCTGGACATTCCACGACACCAGCACCGCCAGCACACCAAGAAAAGTCATTAGAATAACCAGAGGCAAGCTGAGGCCATCAACACCGACATGGTAGAAAGCATTGATGGCTGGAATCCAGGAAAGCTTTTCCTCGAATTGAATTTGTCCTATAGCTGCGCTGGAACGGTTGAAAATGCAAAAGACAGCGATTGACAGAGCAAATGAAGCCAGGGTGAATATCAAGGCTGTAAGCCTTACGGTCTTTTGTTGCGGCTTAGGCCACAAAGCAATAATTACCAGCCCGACCACCGGCAGGAATAATATGGTTGATAGATAGGGAAAACTCAAATCACATTACCTCAGCCAAATACATAAAAACAGACGGCGATGGCTATTATGCCTACTGCAATAGCTATGCCGTAAGCCTGCAATTGCCCTGTCTGCGTCCTGCGTATAGCTCCGCCAGCCTCGGCAGTGCCGGTGGCTACACCATTGACTGCGCCATCAACTACACGGGAGTCAAAGACACTGAGCGCCCAAAAAATTCCATCAACCAGAACCTTGACCACAATGACCTTCTCATAAAGCTCATCGAACCAGTATTTATGATAAAACAGGTTATAGACAGGTTTGAAAACCCTGCCTACAGCTTCAGCCGATAGCCATTTGGCGCTGTACATGGCGTAGGCCAGGAAAATGCCCAAACCGGCTAATATCAGCGATATTAAAGGCAGCGGATGGGCGAGGACACCAAAGAAACCCTGGAAAAAGCCAGGCGCTTCACCACTAATACCATGACCTAAAAATTGTCCGAATGAGCCGGTAACGTTAAGCCAGCCTGACACAATAGACAGGACCGCCAGAATGGCCATCGGAACCACCATCACCATCGGCGATTCGTGAAGTTTTTTACCGCTATGCCCGCCGTGGCTCGATACGGCTCCACCCCGGTACTCACCGCCGAAGGTTAGAAACACGGCACGGAACATATAAAAGGCTGTTATAAAAACGGTTATCATGGCCAGGTAGAACAATATCGGATTGTTGGCCAGGGAGTAGGCCAGTATTTCGTCCTTGCTCCAGAACCCGGCCAGCGGCCAGATACCGGCTATGCTGATTGAAGCGATGAGAAAGGTAATAAAAGTCCACGGCATCGCTTTGCGTAAGCCGCCCATCTCCCGCATGTCGAAAGTCCCGGTGCTATGATTTACACTGCCAGCCCCAAGAAACAGCAGCGCCTTAAAGAAAGCATGGTTGAACAGATGAAAGATGCCGACGGCGACACCGCCGACGCCAAGACCCAGCATCATATAGCCGAGCTGGCTGATTGTGGAATAGGCCAGTACACGCTTAATATCAGTCATCACCAGGCCCATGGTGGCAGCGAAAATAGCCGTAAAACCACCGATAACGGCTACGGTAGTTAGAGCCGCCTGAGAATGCTCAAACAATGGAAAGAATCTAGCCACCAGGAAGACCCCCGCTGCCACCATTGTCGCCGCATGAATCAAGGCACTCACCGGCGTCGGGCCTTCCATAGCATCAGGCAGCCAGACGTGCAAGGGAAATTGCGCTGATTTACCCACGGCACCGGAGAAAATGCCGATAGCCGCCCAGGTCAAAGTTGACCCGGCCAGGACTCCTGTAATGGCTAAGCTGTGCAACTGCCCGATGTCAAAGGTCCCCGTATTGTAGAAAAGTAACAGGATAGCGGCCAGAAAACCGAAATCACCGAAACGTGTGACAATGAATGCTTTCTTAGCGGCATTGGCAGCAGATGGCCGATGAAACCAGAAGCCGATGAGCAGATAAGAGCCCAAGCCGACGCCCTCCCAGAAGAGAAACAGAAAAACCAGATTATTGGCCATAACCAGGCCCAACATGCAGGCAGTAAAAAGAGACATGAAGGCGAAATAGCGATGATAGCCGGGGTCATCACGCATATATCCCTGAGAATAGATCTGGACCATCAAGCTGACAAAGCTGACCACCACCACCATTACTGCTGTAAGAGAATCAACTAAAAGCCCGACATGGACGCTAAGGTTGCCAATCACAACCCACTGTATGTCAGGTATTTGCAGCTGATGACCGGGTGCAGCCAGGACTTCCACCAGCACCCACAAAGAGAGCAGGAAAGAAATGCCAATAGCACCGATGGTTACATAGCCGCCTAACTTGGGACGGTTATTAAAGAAAGGCCGGAGAATAAAGGAAATGATGATAAGCGAGAAAAAGGGTAACAGAAATATAAGCCAGGGAACCTGATGCGGCATCACAGTTTCCTCAAGACCTCCTCGACAACATGTACTTTCTCCTTAGATACATAGATGCGGTAGCTGGCCAATTCGCCGCTGTCCGGCTTCTTGTCCGGGTCAGGCAGGATACGCGTCGGAATACCCTCGCCTTCAAAGTATTCCTTCCACATCTCGGCCATTATCAAATTGGGTGCGCTTTTAACTTGAACCCACATTTATCTGCTCGCTACCACTTCATTAAATCGAATTTATCGACATCAACAGATTCACGTCGGCGATAAATAGTGATTATTATAGCTATGCCCACAGCAGCCTCCGCCGCAGCTACAACTATGACGAATATGGCAAATATCTGCCCGGTAAGTAACATCGGCACAACGTAGCGGGAGAAGGCAACCAGTGCGATATTCACCGCATTGAGCATAATCTCAATGCACATCAAAATGACTACCGCATTTCGTTTGGCCAGAACCCCATAAAACCCGATGCAGAAAAGTACCGCCGATAAAACGAGGTAATGATTCAGTCCAACCGCCATTCTATTTCTCCCTCATCAGCACGATAGCGCCGAGTATGGCCGCTAAAAGCAACACAGCGCTAATTTCCACCGGCAGTATAAAGCCGCCCTGGCTGAATAGATTGGTACCTATGGCTGCGGTTGTCGGCTGTTGAGGCGGTTCACCACTCGTTTCCCATTGAGTGCTAACCACGGTGAAGACCATCGTCCCTAAAAGCAGCAAGCTCACCACCAGTGCAGGAATACGCAACTTGCCCGGCGGACTACCGTGCCAGACTTCGCGCGTAAGCATGACTGCCACGATAATCAATATTGAGATAGCTCCAACATAAATAAGTATCTGCACAACTGCCAGAAAGTCGGCGTAAAGGGTTATATATAGTACGGCTATAGTCAAGAAAAGCAGAACCAGAGACAGAGCTGCCCGAAAAACATCGCGAAGTACGACGACAGCTAAGGCTGCGCCTACGGTCAGCACGGCTAATAACCAGAAGACAATACTAGACACCGCGACCTCTCTTTTTACTAAGCCCCAGCCAGCTCAATTTTTGTCCGCCTTCCTTCTTGTTCCAATAAACCAGCAAGCTCTGTTTTGGTAAGCTTGCTTCAATCAGCGGCCGAGCATAGCCGCTTGGCTGTCTGATGTCAGATAGTTGAAGCTGTTCTTTACTCAGTATAACGTCACTACGCCGGTACTGAGACCGTTCGTAGCTGCGACCCATAGCCAGAGCGTCATAAGGGCAAGCCTCAACACACAAGCCGCAGAACATACAACGCCCGCAATCTACCTCAAATTTATCAACCACGTAATTATTCTCGCTGCCGACATGAGTGATAATTTCTATATTCCCCTGCGGGCAAGCCTTGGCGCAAGTGGCGCAGCCGGTGCATCTATCCAGATACCAGACCAGCTCATTGCCTCTTATGCGCCGGGAAACAACTAACTTTTCTTCAGGATACTGCAGCGTAATAGGCGGACGGAACAGATGCTTGAAGGTTAAAGCCATCCCCTTTGCTATGCCGATTCCGTATCTCTCAAACTTCAACTCGACCGCCTCCTAAGCTAAACAGTCTCGACCATAACAGGACCAGAACGCCGGCAGAGACAACATTGATTACGACTAATATCCATAGATTAATTTCGGGCAGCCATAGCATTTCAGCAGCGATGACGAAAAGGTTTATTATAGCCATGGGCAGCAGGCCCTTCCAGGCGAAGGTCATTAACTGGTCTACACGAAGCCTGGGTAGAGTGGCTCTCATCCAGACAATAACCGAAAACACTGCGAAGACTTTAATTAAAAACCATATAATCGGCGGCAAAAATGGGCCCTGCCAGCCGGCAAGGAATAGCGTCGTGATGATACAGGAGTAAGCCAGCGCATGTCCGTACTCGCCCAGATAGAACATGGCAAACTTCATTCCGGAGTATTCAATATGGTAGCCGGCAACAATTTCAGAGTCAGCCTCGAGAAGGTCAAACGGACTGCGGTTCATTTCGGCCACAGCGCCCAGGAAAAAGATGACAAAACCGAGCGGCTGCAGTACCAGGTAGGGAATACTCTGCGACTCCACAATTCGAGTCATCGATAGAGACCCCGCCATTAGTACCACACCCAGAATCGCCAGCACTACCGGCAGCTCATAGCTCACCATCTGGGCCACCGTCCTCAAGGCAGCTATCAAAGCGTATTTGTTATTGGATGCCCAACCTGCCGCGTATATGCCGACTGCCGATACAGCGCTGACAGCCACTACATAAACGATACCTACATTGAGGTCGGTTAAAATGGCACGCTGGCCCAACGGGACTACAGCAAAAATCATCAAGACGGGCACAAAGACAATCACCGGTGCCAGCCAGTGAATCACTTTATCCGCTTTAGCCGGCACGATATCCTCTTTTAGTAATATTTTCACAGCAGTGGCAATCGGCTGGAAAATCCCCTCCGGGCCAAGTCGATTCGGGCCTAAACGTATTTGAAACCGGCCCAGCAACCGCCGCTCGAACCAGATAAAGACAATAACTAAAACCACGACGAATGCCAGAACAACCACTATACCGACTATGGCCGGCACCAGATAAGCAGCCCAATCAGGCCAGGTGCCACCCAGCCACAGTCGAAACTGTTCCAGCATAGTCATTACCGGTCTATCTCCCCCAGCACAACATCGATGCTGCCGAACGTAACTATCAAGTCGGCTACCTTCCAACCGACCACCATATCTTTCAATGCAGTCAGATTAATCAGCGTCGGTGGGCGGATGTGAAATCTATAAGGAGCGATAGAATTATCGCTAACAAGAAAGAAACCCAGCTCTCCTCGCGGGGATTCTATATGTCCGTAAACCTCACCGACCGGAGGGTGTAACAACTGGGGCACGTCAGCCCAAACCTCCCCGCCAGGCAACTGCGCTATCGCCTGCTCCAAAATACGAACGCTTTGCCTCATCTCCTGCATCCTCACCCAGTATCGGTCGTAGTTGTCCCCAACAGTTCCTACCGGTACTTCGAAATCAAAGCGGTCATAAATAGAATAGGGGTCAACCTTGCGCAGGTCCCACTTCACACCGCTAGCCCTGAGCACCGGACCGCTAGCTGCGGTGTTTATAGCAGTAGCTTTAGGTAAAATGCCGACCCCCTTGGTCCTGGCCAGTACAATCTCATTCTGAGATAGCAGCCGGTCATATTCGTCGATAAATCCCGGCATTTCAGCCACAAACTTCTTGAGGGCCGGTAAGAATTCCTCAGGTATGTCATGGCTCACACCGCCGATGCGCATATAATTGTAGGTAAGTCGCTGACCGCAAACCATCTCAAAAAGGTCTAAAAGCTTCTCCCTTTCTCGCCACATATATAATACCGGGGTCATCATGGCTCCGAGATCGTTAAAAAAGAAGCCAACTGCCATAAGATGGCTGGAAATCCGCATCGCCTCCGCCATGATAATCCTCAGGTACTCAGCCCGCTCCGGAATCTCTATGCCGGCTAACTTCTCCACTGCCAGCACGTAGGCAAGGTTATTAGTCAGAGATGCTAAATAGTCAAGTCTGTCGGTCAAGGGGATTATCTGTGCGTAAGTCCTGTTCTCCCCCATCTTTTCTATTCCCCGATGGAGATAACCGATAACGGGCTCGATATCGACTACTACTTCGCCGTCAAGGGTAACCCTCATGCGAAAGACGCCGTGAGTCGATGGGTGCTGAGGACCTATATTAAGAATAAACGGCTCAGTCTTTATAGCCATCTATAGATAATCCCTCCGCAGCGGGTGCCCGACAAAGCCCTCCCAGAGCAATAAGCGCTTCAAATTAGGATGCCCGTTAAAGACAATTCCCATAAGGTCATAGGTCTCGCGCTCCAAAAAATCGGCAGAGCGCCACAGGCTGGTCACCGAGGGTACTACGGGTTTGTCCCGGTCATAGCACCTTGTCTTCAAAACCACACTGTGGTTATGCTTCAAAGACACCAATTGGTAAACAACTTCAAAATAGTCCGTATAATCAACGGCAGTGAGGTCAGTAAGATAGTTAAAATCCAGCGCCGGTGTATTTTTTAGAAATTCCGCTGCCTTGAACAGAGACTCGCTGGTAACAATGACAGTTGTCTTGTCAGCAGCGACCACCGCACCAGGGGATACTTTGTTTATTCTCCTGGATACTTGCTCACCATTTAAAGCTGTGGTCACGCTTTATTTATGCTCTCCTTAACGATTTTCTGATGCAGTTTCGTTATGCCATGTATCAATCCCTCAGGTCTGGGCGGGCACCCGGGTACATAGACATCCACGGGAATTATCCGATTGATGCCCGGTACCACGCTATAGGACTCTCTAAAAGGACCGCCACTGATGGTGCACTGCCCCATAGCTATAACCCATTTAGGCTCAGCCATTTGGTCATAGACCAATTTCACCGCCGGTGCCATCTTCCAGGTAAGTGTCCCGGCAACAATCATCAAGTCCGCCTGGCGCGGCGACCAGCGGAAAATATCCATACCAAAGCGAGAGATGTCAAAACGTGAAGTTGCCATACCAATCATCTCAAAAGCACAGCAGGCCAACCCGAACATAAGCGGAAATAATGACCGCGACCTTGCCCAATCAACCACATAATCCACCGAGGTGACCAGAACATTACGCCTGATCTCCTCATCAATCCAGCTATCGGGGTCCGGGATAGAATTCTGGGAGGCGGCAATTAAGGAGTTAATCCTTAACCCCTCAGCTATATCTATCTCGTTCGGAGGTGCTATCGAATATTTATCTACTTCCATTCCAGTGCACCTTTATACCACGCATAAACGTAACCGACCATGAGTATGGCGAAGAAAACAGCTACGGAAATAAGCCCGTACAGGCCAAGCCCCTTAAGGTTAACTGCCCAGGGGTACAGAAAAACAGTCAACACGTCGAGCGCCACGAAGAGAACAGCGAAGAAGTAATAGCGGAAGTTAAATTGAACCCAGGTCTTGCCAATAGTTTCCATGCCGCATTCGTAAGTGGACTCCTTAGCCGGACTGCTTTTCCTGGGAACTATCTTGAACAACCTGAAAGTGATAGGCAAAAGCAAAGTGGTAATTGTGAACAATATGCCGACAATAAGTAGTATGCCAATATAACCGAAGTCAGCTATCAAATGCTCAAGCCTCCCCTGTCTAGTTTACCCTGATAAGCCTGGCTTTTCCTACGTCCCAAAGTCCTATTTTAAACGGTGAGGCTTTTGAAAAGGGTAAACCAATGCTTCGTAAGTACCAAAAGTGCCTTTGAAAGTATAACACACACGTAAAAGAAAGGGCAAAGCTTGACTATAGGGCGAGTCAATGTATAATAATGCAGGCAAAGGCTGGTACAAATGCGTATTACAGGTGGCGTTGCCAGAGGGCAACAATTAATGGTACCCAAGAGCGGACCTGTTCGACCGACAACAGATAAGGTCAGGGAAGCTATCTTCTCTATACTCGCCCCCCTGACTACCGACCGGTTCCGGGGCCTAGACCTGTATGCCGGCACCGGCGCACTTGGCATTGAAGCCCTTAGCCGCGACGCGGAGTGGGTCGATTTTGTTGAAAAGGAACCCAGATGTTGTGCTATCATTAAACAGAATCTGCAAAAGGTCGGATTTTCACAAAAGGCTCATGTCTACTGCTGCAGCGCAGCCAAAGCTCTTACTTTTCTAAAAGACAACTATGACATTGTCTTCATGGACCCACCTTACTCAGACCCGTCGATAAATCAAATGGCGACACAACTGGCCGTATCGAAAGTCGTAGATAGCGAATCGCTAGTCGTAATCTCACACGCTAGCCGAGTTCCGCTTCAGGATAGTTATGACGGACTATCTCGTATAAAAGAAAAAAAATACGGTGATACCTGTATTTCCATATACCACAAACAAGCCCTTGGAAAAGGAGGTTAAACATTGGCTATCGCAATTTATCCCGGCAGCTTCGACCCTATAACTCTCGGACACCTGGACATCATCAAACGCGCTTCAGCGATATTCGACGAACTAATAGTCGGTGTTTATGACAGACCTGAGAAAAGGCTTCTTTTCTCCACTGAAGAGAGAGTGCAAATGATTCAGCAGTCCGTAGCACATTTAAAGAATGCCAAGGCCCAACCTTATTCTGGGCTCACCGTCGATTTCGCTAAGAAGGTGAGGGCGCAAGTTTTGGTCAGAGGGCTGAGGATGAGTTCCGATTTTGAACGTGAGTTTGAAATGGCCATGATGAATAAAAAGCTGGCACCCGAACTGGAACTGGTCTGTTTCATGGCAAGCTTGCAATATCAATTCCTTAGCTCCAGCCTGCTTAAAGAGGTGGCCCAGCTGGGCGGCTGCCTTGAACAAATGGTACCGGACCATGTCGCCAAAGCGCTGAAAAGGAAGTTTGCACCCGAATTTTCCCGGCCCTGAAAACGCGTACGTATCCCAGCTTAATAAGCCAATAGAAGATAGTTGTCTTAATAAAATCTAAGGAGGTCAAGTTTAACAAATGGCTTACAAAATCACAGATGAATGCATTAGCTGCGGGGCCTGCGAACCAGAATGTAAAAACCAGGCCATCAAAGAAGGGGAATCGATATATGTCATCGACCCTGCCAAGTGCACTGAGTGCGTTGGCTGGTATGCTTCCTCTAAATGTGCTGAGGTTTGTCCTGTAGACTGCTGCGTTGCAGACCCTGCTCATAAAGAAAGCAAGGAACAGCTCCTGGAAAAGTGGAAGAAACAGAATCCGGGCAAAACTCCGGAAGCTACTTAACCAGACCGCACTTGTATCATTGCGAGAATTACTAACAACAAAGCTAAACTCTCCACTTTTCCCTCTCCCTTGACGGGAGAGGGTTAGGGTGAGGGTGAAATATTCAGATTGCTTCGCTCGCAATGACATACTGGAAGTTAAATTCTCAACCGCTTGGTACACCAAGGACACCGTGAATGCTTACCGTCGATTATGACCTCATGGGAATAAAAGATGGCGAGCGAGTTCTAGACGTCGGCTGCGGCGAGGGCAGACACAGCTGGGAGGCCTGCAAGCGAAATGATTGCCTGGTTTATGCCCTGGATATCGAGGAGGAGAACCTCAAAAAAGCTCACTATGCCCTTTATCTCATGGAACAAAAGGGAGAGGTCAGGGGAAAGTGGCTTCTCACCAGAGGGAATATAACTAGCCTGCCCTTCAGGGACGCCTCCTTCGACAAAATCATCTGCTCCGAAGTCCTGGAACATATCCTCGATGACCACCAGGCTATTAAGGAGCTGGTCAGAGTGTTGAAAGACGGAGGCACGCTCGCCGTCAGCGTGCCTTCCTATCTCCCCGAAACCATCTGCTGGAAATTGTCCGGAGATTATCACGGTAAGCCAGGAGGCCATATCAGGATATACAAAGCTGGTGAAATCGTATCTAAGCTAAAGCACCACAATCTCTACCTCTTCGCCGTCCGCCGCAAACACGCCTTACATTCCTTCTATTGGATATCCCGCTCTTTTTTCGGAGTAGAAAACGAAAAGGCACTAATCCCTGCTCTGTACCACAAGTTCCTGGTATGGGACATATACAAGAACACCAAACCCGTCCGCCTTATCGATAACTTTCTCAATAAATTCTTTTCCAAAAGCCTGGTCCTCTACGCCCGCAAAGTGCATACTGTAACGTGATTACGGCGATTACCTTCCTCTGTCATTACTCGGTCTACACCTGAGCACAATGACATCGCTGAGCGAAGGAAGATGGCGAGCCACTTTATCCAGCGAGTTTAATATGGCAAGCGACATATTCCGGGGGAACTTAGCCAGAAACATACCCCACCAGGGCAGCCCAAAAAGCAGTGAAACGCCGGAAATCTGTTCCACTTCAAGGCAATTACCTACCAGGCGTTTAAGAAATGAATAATCGAACCTGTATGTATGGTCCTCCGGTATCTCCCAGGGCATTCTACCCGCCGGTGGTTTGAAACCGAGCATTTTCCTGAGCCGCCACACCACCCTACCCAATCTGAATCCAAGGCTATCAAAGTTAGCTATAGCTATTATCGCCTTCCCCTCGGGCTTAAGAACCATAGTAATCTGCTCTATGACCACGGCCGGCTCCGGAAAATGGTCCAGGGCCCCCTTGCACACCACCTTGTCCGCAGACTGAGCTCGGAACGGTAAATTTTCTCCTATCCCACGGATCAGACTCATGTTGGCTCCGTTTTCGGAAATGTGGTTCATGGCATGACTTATCATCACCATCGACGGCTCGAGGCCGACAATCACGGCGCCTTTCTTAGCCAACTCCACGCCATCGATACCTCTGCCGCAGCCGATATCCAGTATCATTTCGCCCTGCATAGCTCCTACGCTCTCCAGAGTAGCTTCGTTCATCCTCCGGAATAGGAAATCCGCATCGGGGTAAACCACCTCGGGGAAAAGTCGCTCGTCATCCCATTCCAGGTCGAACCGAGAACGCCCGCTGTGACCGCGATCCTTAACGTTCAGTCTTTTGCTTCCCATAATTCTGAAACTTTATGTGTCATTTTGAATTCCGTAATTGTCATTCTAAGGGAGCCCTTCCCTGTCTGTCATTCTGAGGGAACAAAGTGACCGAAGAATCTCGATAGATTAGAAATTTAATGAGATTCTTCGCTACGCTCAGAATGACACGCGGATATCTACAAATAACTTATAGCGGAAATAGAACGGTTGTTGTCTTATTTGCCGCCCAAACTTTTAGCCTTGTGGTAGGCAGCAATGACCGCCTGTAGCAGCAATGAGCGCAATCCGCCCGTCTCCAATTGCAATAGTCCTTCTGTGGTGGTCCCTCCAGGAGATGTCACCATGTTTTTCAGTTCGGCGGGATGCTTACCCATTACCTCTACGGCTCGTGTTGAACCCAGCACGGTCTGTACCACTAGCTTTTCAGCCATGTCACGGGGCATACCTATGTGTACACCGGCATCTACCAGCGCCTCAATAATAAGGAAAACATACGCCGGACCGCTGCCGCTCAATGCCGTCGCCATATCTATGTATTTCTCGCTGCTGACATAGATTTCCTTACCCAGAGCAGCCAGAATGGACTGCGCCATCTCCTTCTGCTTCTGATTTACCTCGGCGGTAGCCGTCCACACCGTCATGCCTTCACCGATCTGGGCCGGCATGTTAGGCATCGCCCGGACCAAGCGGGAATGGCCCAGCCCTTCATGCAGGGTCTCCAAGGTAGCCCCGGCCACTATGGACAATACCAGTTGCTGAGACGATAGACCTTTCAGTTCGCCGAGCATTTTGCCCAGCTCCTGAGGCTTAACTGCCAGGAGCACCACTTCAGCCCCCTTAACCGCTTCTTTATTGTTGGCCACAGTCTTGATACCATAATTCTTTTTTAATACCTCACGCCGGACTTGGCTAACATCGCTGGCGGTGATATCAGCAGGCTTAGCCACTTTTTTTGCCAGCAGGCTCTTAATTATGGCTTCCCCCATCATGCCGCCGCCGATAAAACTTATCTTCATTATTGCCTCCTCTCACCAAAAATAGCTCGACCTATCCTGAGCATGGTCGCCCCCTCCTCAACCGCCACCTCAAAATCATCGGTCATACCCATGGACAGATGTTTAAGTCCCAGAGAATCTCGAAGCTCTCGCAGCTTCCGGAACACAGGCCTGACTGCTTCAGGCTCAGCCGCCACGGGCGCCACGGTCATAAGCCCCATCAGTTTTAGATTAGGTAACTGCCCTATCTCCTTTACTGCCGCTACAAGCTCGCCCAAAGAGAACCCGACCTTTGTCACTTCTCCGGAAACATTGACCTCGAGCAAGACTGGCAATGGCCTGTCCAGCCGCCGGCTTAAAATACCAGCCAGATTTACGGAATCCACGCTGTGGATTATGTCAAATAGCTCCACGGCAATCTTAGCCTTGTTGCTCTGGAGATGCCCCACCATATGCCAGGTAACAGACGACCTTAAGTCTGAAAGCTGTGCTATCTTCCCTTCTGCCTCCTGAACCCGGTTCTCGCCGAAATCTCTTATTCCCGAATCGAAAGCCGCCCTTATTGCCTGCGACTCAAACGCCTTGGTAACCGCCACCAGCGTTATTTCATCAGGCGACCTGCGGCTTCGCTCACAAGCCCGCGCCATACGCCTTTTCACTTCCCGGATATTTGCCTCTATATCCACCGCCCCTTATTCTAACACGCCAGAGAGCTACTTTTCGATTTCCCTCTCCCTCGACGGAAGAGGGTGAAATGCCCTATCGTCATTGCGAGCCCTTCGCCTCATGTCATCCTGAGCCCTTAATCCGCTCATTCTGAGCTTGTCGAAGAATTTCCGCTCAGGATAAACTCCGCGTGGCAATCTTACAGCTTCTTAAACCGCACGGTGTAATTAAAGAAATTCCCCGACACCTTATCTACCACAAAACCGGACCGCTCGCCTAACTTGATGGTAGTAGACTTCCACGGATAGTCCGGGTCGGGGAACAGTTCGGTAACAGCCAATAAACCTCCCGGTTTCAATACCCTTTTGACTTCCTGCAAAGCCTTGTTTCTATCGGGTATCTCCTGAAGAACAGTTACCATATTAACCAAATCCAGGGAGTTGTCACCTAACGGCAGCTCATAGGCATTGCCCTTGATAAGCTTAATGTTCTTAATATCCTTGTTCTCAGGCTTGGACAGCTTTCTTTCAAGCTGCTTCAACATGTCCGCCTGGATATCGAGAGCATACACCTTGCCCTTCTTTTCGACCGTCCGGGCAATAAAAGGTGTAAAAGCCCCGCTGCCGCAGCCGAGGTCCAGAACCTGCATACCTTTCTTTATCCCGCTGCGCTCTATCAACTGAGACGGCGGTTGTATCCTCCTTCGGTAACCACTGTCCAGCAGATGTCCGATAAACGCCGGCGCCGGAAAATGCACCAGCTTCCTCACTATCTTAGCCACGGTCACCCAAAAGATAGGAAAGGCCAGAATGACCAGTATAATTATTAATACGATCTTCATCGCTATAATTATCGATTCCGCAGGTACGGCTTGCCAGCCTTATCCCACCACTATATTAACCAGCCGCTGGGGGACGTAGATGATTTTGGCGACGTTGTTGTCTTTGAGGTAATCTTTTATGCGCTCGCTGCTCAAGGCCAGCTCTTTGGCTTCAGCTTCGGTGATGGATACGGGAACGGTAACCCTATCCCTTATCTTGCCGTTGACCTGAATGACCAACGTCACCTCTTCTTCTTTGGCCAGCTCCTCGTCCCATTTAGGCCACGACTGATTGTGAATGCTGTAAGCATGGTTTGTCTTTTCCCACAGCTCCTCGGTAAGGTGCGGTGCCGTCGGTGCCAGAAGCAGCAGCAAATCGGCCACAGCCTCGTTCCATAAAGAAACAGAAACTGTGCCTGCATCCTGCACCTTGCCCAGATAGTTGGTAAACTCCATCAGCGCCGCCAGCATGGTATTGAAGCGGAACCGCTCCATGTCATTGGTCACTTTCTTGATGGTCTGGTGAATTAACCGGCTCAGCTCTTTTTCCGCATCCGGGTCAAGCTTTTTCACCGCATAACCGGCTGTTACCAGGTTCCAAACGCGGTTCACCCAGCGGCTCATACCCACAATGCCCTGGTCGCTCCACTCACCACCCAGCTCCCAGGGCCCGATAAACATGAGGTAAGCCCGAACAGCATCAGCCCCAATGTCAGATACGTAGACGTCGGGCGTGACTACATTGCCCCGTGACTTGCTCATCTTATCGCCCTGATAGATTATCGTCCCTTGGTTGAACAGCTTTGTGAAGGGCTCATCGAAATTAACCAGCCCCATGTCTCTAATCGCCTTGATAAAAAAGCGGGAATAGAGAAGGTGCATCACCGCATGCTCGGCGCCGCCGGTGTACAGGTCAACCGGCATCCAGTGTTTAAGCTTGGCCTTATCAAAGGGATGTTTATCAACACCGGGACTGGTGTAGCGCAGGAAATACCACGAGGAGCACATAAAGGTGTCCATGGTGTCAGTCTCCCGCTTCGCCGGCTCGGAACATTTCGGGCAGGTGGTGTTAACGAAAGACTCGCAGTATTTCAGCGGCGACTCACCCGTGGGCTTGAACTCGGCATCAGGCGGCAGCAAAACGGGTAAATCCTTCTCCGGCACGGGGACAATGCCACATTTATCGCAATAAATCATGGGAATCGGAGCTCCCCAGTAGCGCTGTCGGGAGATAAGCCAATCACGAAGCCTGTAGGTGACAGTCCGCTTCCCCAAACCCTTTTTCTCCATGTAATCGCAGATAGCCTCGAACCCTTGGGCGCTGGGCAGGCCGTCAAACTGTCCGGAGTTTGCCATGGTCCCGGTTTCTGTGTAAGCGCATTCCAATTCCTCACCGGACCACCCCGGAGGGGCGATAACCACCCGGATAGGCAGCCCGTATTTTTTGGCAAACTTGAAGTCGCGCTGGTCGTGTGCCGGCACACCCATGACGGCACCGGTGCCGTAGCTGAGCAGCACGTAATCGGTAATCCAGATGGGCACCGGCTGGCCGTTCAGCTTGTTAATGACATAGCTACCCAGGAAGACACCGGCCTTTTCTCTTTCCGCGGCAGTTCTTTCTATCTCGGTTTTTCTCTGCGTCTGAAGGATATAGTCCTCCACTTCAGCCTTATGCTCCGGTGTAGTCAGCAGCGGGACCAGCGGATGCTCCGGTGCCAGGACAAAAAAGGTAACTCCAAAGATAGTGTCTGGACGGGTAGTAAATACTCTTATCTCTTTGGTATCGACGCCTTTATGCTCCAGCCCAAAGGAAATCTCGGCGCCCGTGCTTTTGCCGATCCAGTTGTTTTGCATTATCTCTATGCGCTCGGGCCAGTCTATTTTGCTAAAATCCAGAAGCTCATCGGCATACTTAGTAATCCGGAAAAACCACTGCTCCAGCATCTTCCGGATAACGGCAGTGCCGCAGCGTTCGCACACGCCTTCGCCGACGACCTGTTCATTCGCCAGTACTGTCTGGCATGTGGGACACCAGTTTACGGGCGCCTTAGCCCGGTAAGCCAGGCCCGCTTCGTATAGCTTGAGGAAAAACCACTCAGTCCACTTATAGTATTCGGGAAGGCAGGTAACCACCTCACGGCTCCAGTCATAGATGGCCCCGATGCTCCTGAGTTGGCGCCGCATGTTTTCGACATTTTCCATCGTCCAGATATAGGGATGAATGCCGTGTTTAATAGCCGCGTTTTCCGCCGGCAGTCCGAAGGCATCGAAACCCATAGGATGGAGCACATTATATCCCTGCATCCGCTTGAACCTAGCCTGGACGTCAGATGGCGCCATTGCATACCAGTGTCCGATGTGAAGGTCGCCGGAGGTATATGGGAACATGGTTAGGGCATAAAACTTAGGGCGGCTATCGTCATCCTTGACCTCATATAGTCGGTCAGCCGTCCATTTATCCTGCCATTTCTTTTCTATTTCATGTGGATTGTATTTAGCATCAGACATAACAGGCTGATTTTATCCCCTAAAGACTATCTAGTCAACCTTATCCCTCAAGCGGCTGATTGTTAGGCTATGAGATTACAGCGGTGTATAATGGCTATATGGAAAGGCAAGAATTTGAAACACTGGTCTTCAGGGCCATCGAGACACTGCCGGCTGAGTTCAAAAGCAAACTGGAAAATGTCGATGTGCTGGTTGAAGACTGGCCCAGCCCGCAGCAAATCAGTCAACTAAAACTCAGAAATAAGGCGCAATTGCTCGGCCTTTATGAAGGGGTACCTCAGACAAAGCGTGACAGCGGCTACAACCTTGTCCTGCCGGACAAGATAACCATATTTCAGAAGCCCATCGAGCTGCAGTGCCGCTCCAACAAAGAAATCGAAGCTGAAATCGGCAGGGTGGTTCAGCACGAAATTGCCCACCACTTCGGCATCGGCGATGCCACCCTGTATAAGATAGAAAGACAGAGACTAAGAAGAGACGAATAATTTGATATTGAGATTACGGAGATTTTATTCGTGCCATTATCGCTGTAATCTTGTCAAATCGCTGTAATCTTACTTAAACCTATTTCCCCGTATACTTGGCCGGCCGCTTCTCAAAGAAAGCCTTGGCGCCTTCTTTCTGGTCCTGGGTGCCAAAGCACATGGCGAACAGGTCTGCTTCGCACTCGATGCCGACCGAAAGCGGCGTCTCTAAAGACTTATTGACCGCCAGTTTAGCGAATTTCAATATTGCCGGGCTCTTGCTTTTAAGTTTCTTAATTAGCTCTTCAACTGTCTCTTTCAGCTTGTCCGCGGGAACAACTTTATTCACCAGCCCGAAGCGCAGAGCTTCTTCGGCGGAAATGGGGTCGCCGGTGAAAATCATCTCCCGCGCCTTCTTTTCACCTACCAGCCTGGGCAAAATCTGTGTCCCGGTGCCGCCGGGTATGACACCGACGCTTATCTCCGGCTGCCCGAATCGAGCATTGTCCGAGGCTATAATCATGTCACATGACATGGCCAGTTCACAGCCACCGCCTAAAGCCATACCGTTAACCATGGCTATGACCGGCTTGGGAATTTCCCTTATGAAATTATACGGCCGCTTGGCACCCTTGTTCGATGTGATGACGCTGATTGTTGTCCAGTCAAGAAAATTGCTGATATCGGCACCGGCGCTGAAGGCCTTATCGCCGGCTCCGGTGAGAACGATAACCAGCACCGCGTCGTCGTCCTTAGCGTCCTCCAATGCAGCCACAACCTCGTTTCGTAATATCTGGTTCTGAGCATTATACTTATCAGGCCGGTTTAGAGTTATCCAGGCAACGTTGTCCTTTTTCTCATAAAGAATTGTCTCGAATTTCATTACCATCCTCCTTATATCATTGCGCCGCCGTCTACGGCTAGAACCTGACCGGTTACATAGCTGGAAGCATCTGAAGCCAGGAAAATCACAGCTCCAACCATCTCCTCGGGTTCAGCTACGCGCCGCAGGGGAATTCCCAGCATGGCGCCTTGCAAAATATCCTGATTTCCCCACAGCGCTTCGCTGAAGCGGGTCCTGGTCAGCCCCGGTGCTATAGCGTTCACTCTTATATTGTACTGAGCCCATTGCTGTGCCATGACCTTTGTGGCCATTATCACGCCGGCTTTACTTATGGAGTAAATCGGCAGTAAGTCAGGGCTAATACCGGCTACAGAGGCAACATTGATAATCTTGCCGCCACCTTGTTCCTTCATCACTCTGGCCACCGCCTGGCTCAAAAAGAACAGCCCCTTCATGTTTAGATTCATGATGGAGTCCCAGGCACGCTCCTCTACATCAATAGCCTGGTCCATGGTCGGGTTGGTAGCTGCATTATTTACCAGTATATCGATTTTGCCAAACTCTTCCTTGACCTTATTGACCAGATTGTTTATTTCCTCAATCTTGCCTATATGTGCCGCTACAGCCAATGACTTTCTACCCGTGCTTTTTACCTCTTTGGCTACTTCCTCGAGGTCCGGCAATTTCCGACTGGCTAAAGCCACGTCGGCACCCGCCTTAGCCAGTCCAATTACAATAGCCTTCCCAATGCCCCGGCTGCCGCCGGTTACCAGCGCCACTTTGCCTTTCAAAGAGAATTCATCCAGGGAAAAATCCATTGCTTACCTCCTAAACAGATTTATTGATTTTAACGGAAAAACGACATCAAAGTATATATCGCCGGAGGCATGATTCGCAACTCGAGTTTCTCCGAATGTTAAGGCATTTATGAGTTTCGTAGCTACATACTTTTTATATTATGAAAATGATATAGTATACTTAACAATCTGTGGGCATTTCTCCTAAATTTTGGTTTCTATTGCCTGCCCGAAATATTTTATCTGGCTTAAAATCGAGAGGTGAGAAAAACTGACCATGGCAAATGATTTACCACAGCATGTGGCGATTATCATGGATGGTAACGGCAGGTGGGCGAAGCAGCGCGGCCTGCCTCGTTTAGAAGGGCACCGGGCCGGTACAGAAAATATCCGTCTGGTCTCCGAAATTTTTGTTGAATATAAGATAAAGTATCTTACACTGTTTGCCTTCTCCACCGAGAACTGGAAGCGCCCCAGCGCCGAAGTCAGGGGACTGTTAAAAATTTTAAGCGATAGGCTAGACCCCGAAATCAATCGTTTTCATGAGAAGAATATTCGGGTTAGACATCTGGGAAGGCTCGACACCCTATCTCCGAAGCTCCAGCAAAAGATAAAACGGGCTATTGAACTGACCGAGAATAATACCGGCGGGACGCTCAGTATGGCTTTCGACTACGGTGGCAGAGCTGAGATTGTGGGGGCAGCTCGCCGTCTTCTATCTGCCCGGATTTCTGCGGAAGACGTTAATGAGGATTCGTTCAAGAAATATCTTTACGCGCCTGACATACCGGACCCCGACTTAATCATTCGCACCGGCGGCGAGACACGTCTGAGCAATTTTCTACTGTGGCAAGCTGCTTACAGTGAACTCTACTTTACCGAGGTGCTCTGGCCTGATTTTAATAGGGCAGAAATTGATAAGGCCCTGGATACTTATATGAGCCGCCACCGGCGCTTTGGCAAGATATAAAATTCCGATAGAAGCGGCCTGTGCGGTCGCCTACCCGACCAACCACAGATAAATCGAAAAATCTCTAGTCTACGGTCTTAAACTTGTCTTTAGGAGCCCCGCAAATAGGGCACTGGTCAGGCAGCAGGCCATCGGAGACATAACCACACACCTGACACACGTAGTAAGTTGTCTCCATATCCACTGTTAAATGTTGAGCCGCTTTTTGGTAAAGCTTGCCATGCACGCCGTCCACATCTCGAGCCTGACTGAAGCTTAAAGCTACTTCAGGCGCATCTTCCTCGTTAGCGTCGGCAATAAATTTCGGGTACATCTTGGTCTCGGCCAGATTCTCTCTCTGAAAGGCGGTATCTATGTTCTCTTGTGTGTCACGAACTAATCCCAGGAATCGGAGACTATTGTAGGCATGTACTTCTTCAGCAGCAGCGATGGCACGGAAAAGCTTGGCAATCTGGGGCAATTCCTCCGCTACAGCCTGCCTGGCGAATGCCAGGTCTCTGAAGTGGGCTTGCGACTCGCCGACGAAGGCGTCTCTTAAGTTCTGCCAGGTCTTCACTCCTCCCACCGGAGGCTTGTAGTCGACAAATTTCTCGCTGGCAGAATCACATACCGGGCATTTAACCGGTGGTGTTTTTTCGAGGCCTACATGCTGACATACCGTGCACCGCCACATAGCTCCTCCTATTTCAAGTTTTTATTTAACGCTGACCGTCTCTTTTTTCAATACAAACGTGCACAAGCTTCACTTAACATCTTAAACTAATTCTCGAGAAAATGCACCCAAGTAACCAGCGCAGATTTAAAGGATAATATGGAAAAAGACAAACCACGACCGAATGTGCATGCAACTGTCTCGTCTACAGGTACGTCAAAACTTAAGTCTCTTCTTGGCTGCCTTAAGCAGTTCGTCCCTGAACTTGGGGTGTGCTATTTCAATGAGGGCCAGGGCTCGCTCTCTTTCATCCAGCGAGGTAAGGTCGGCAATTCCATACTCGGTGACTATGTACTGGGCATAGTGTCTGGGCACAGTCACCCGGGCTCCCTGTGTCAGGTAAGGCACGATGCGTGATACCGTTCCACCCTTAGCGGTACTGGGCAAAATATTGATAGCTCTGCCTCCTTCAGACCAGAAAGCTCCTATTACAAAGTCGAGCTGCCCGCCTGTGCCGGAGAACATGGCATCACCGATGGATTCCGAGGCGATGGTTCCCACAAGGTCGACTTCAATAGAGCCGTTTATGGCCACCAGGTTTTTCTCCTGCACCAGCAAAGGAATCGAGTTGCAGTATGAAGCGGAGTAGAACTCCACCATGGGGTTATTGCCCAGGAAATCGTAGAGTTCCTGGTCGCCGATAGTAAATGCCATAACTATCTTGTTTCGATGAGCTTGTTTAAATTTACAGGTGACTACACCCTTCTCCACCAGTTCGCGGGTGCCCATGGGAGCCATCTCAGTATGAAGTCCCAGGTCCTTAAGACCGCTGTCCGCCAGAAGTTTTGATATCTCACCGGGAACCGCGCCTATCCCTATTTGAAGACAATCTCTGTTCTTGAGTAAACTAACGACATTTTTAGCAATCTTTATATGTACGTCCGACGGCTCGGGTAGCGGAAGCGCTAAAAGTGGTTCTTCTGTTTCAACGAATTTATCGAACCGGCTGATATGATAGCTCGTATCGCCGTATGTCCACGGCATCTTCGGATTTACCTCACCGATGACGTAGTCGGCCTGGTCAATGATATCCGGCGTGTAGAACAGGTCCAGACCGAGCGACACAAAGCCGTGTTCGTCCGGAGGTGTGACCTGTGTAATAATGCCCTGCCTGCGCGGGAAGAGCTTTTGTCGCTTCTCTGCCACACGGCCAACGTTGGAACTCTGCACTGGCACAAATGTTGAAATACCAGCTTCATTTTGCGACATAGTGAGTATGCTGTAAAAGCCGGTAATCAAACGGAATGCTTTTCTGTACTCGGGGTTGAAAATCTTGTAGGGATGAAACACAAGCGATGATATGTAATCGACGTCCTTCAGCTCGTCTTTCCTGTCGGCGATGGCATCCATCATGGCCGTTGAAGGTTCACCCAGGCCAAGCGGGGTAAAGAGCCGGTCGCCTGATTGCACAAGCCTCGCCGCTTCCTGATGACTACATACCTTCGATTTGTATATGTCTTTCCACGTCATTTTTAACTCCTTACCTAAAAATAGAAGTCCGGGAGACTAATTTGTAAATATTGCGTTAAAGTCAGACGTAATATTTATCATCTCCTTCACACGGATTGTATATAATGTTTCATTAAAAAGTTATAAAATTGAGCACCTGAAACATTAAAAACTGTAACATTTTGGCACAAATCTACCAAACCGTTGGCAATGTGTGACTAACCGACTAAAAGCGGAAGCAGGTGACCGTAGCGTTTTATATTCCTAACTCGGCGACCGGGTTGCTTTTCCCACCACGGAATGATGGCGCTCCAAGCATCTGGCCCCCATCCACGACGACGGTCTCGCCGGTTACGTATTTAGCCAGGTCGGAGGCGAGGAAAAGAACGACGCCGGCTACATCCTCCGGTTCACCCAGGCGAAGCAGCGCAATTCTTTCCGTTGCAGCTTTGCCCGCTGCCGGGTCTTTCCACAGCGCTTCGGCGAGTTTTGTCTTTATTATCCCCGGTGCAATGGCATTTACCCTGATGCCCCACTGGCCCCATTCCTTGGCCATGACCTGAGTCAGCATGACATAGGCTGCCTTGGTGACGCTGTAAATAGCGAGGTCACTGGCCCTTAAAGCACCCACTGAGGCGGTATTGATCATACAGCCGCCACCCTGCTCTTTCATTACCCTGGCTACCAGCTGTGCCAGGAAAAAAGGACCTCTCAGGTTAACGTTAAAGGTCGTGTCCCAAGCCCACTCCTCGGCATCCAGCAGGGGTCCAAAATAGGGATTCGTACCGGCATTATTGAACAGAATATCAATCCGGCCGAATTCTTTTACCACCGTGTTGACCAGATTCTTCGAGTCTTCAATCTTGGCGACATGGGCGGCCACTGCCAGGCTTCTCACGCCTTTAGCCTTTATCTTCTCGGCCACCTTCTCCAGGTCAGACAGCTTCCGGCTGGCGACCACCACATCGGCGCCGGCGCTGGCGAAAGCCAGGGCACTGGCTTCACCGATGCCTCGGCTGGCTCCGCTGACCAACGCCACCTTGCCCTTCATAGATATCTTGGATAAGTTCATCTGTTTTCCTCCTTAGTGTGAATGCTTACGAAAGTTAGCACGCAGCCGCCTCTCAGTCAAGGCTACGACCTCAACCTTTTCTGAGCTTGGCCTGGACAGCTTCACTCTGTAGTTCCCGGAGAGTATCGGAGGCAACCCAGCGAGCAGCCTTCGAATCGAGTCGCTGGATTTCCTTTGCAGCATCTATTACAGCTTGGTTCAAGTTGAGATTCCTTTTACCTATGTTTCTAAGAGCCCAGTTGACTGCTTTCTTGACGAAGTTACGCTCGTCCGTGGCTCCTCGTATTATTACCGGTAGCAATTCGATAAATTTCTCATCGTTCGCCTTCTTGTCATGCCACGCCAGACAGGCTATTAGCGAAAAGGCAGTCCTCTTGACGAACTCTTCTTTCCGCACAGACCAATCGATAATTTTCTTCCAGGCTAATCTGTTCTCTTCGAAAAGATTCATGCACACCTGGTCGCAGACATCCCAGGAGTTGAAGTCCTTCACCCAGTCCTCCATCTGCTCTTCAGTTAGCTTATCCGGGTCATCAACCATCGCCGCCACCATCCTGGCCTCAGCTATCCCCGTCTTCCACAACTCTAACGCCAGCTTGTGGTCTTTCCCTATCTCCTTCGCCAGTTTCCTCATATCAGGAACCGATACCCCTAATCTTCCTTCAATTGCTATCCCGAATTTAGCCATTCCTGCCAACTGGTCTGGCCTGGCTTTGCTCTGGAGTTTGTCCAATACGTCTTTCACAGAAGCCATTGCTTACTCCTCTTCCATTCATTTAAGATTACTGACGCAGCTCAATTATAGAGCAATCGTATTACCTGAACAATCGTCAGTCTGGCGCTGCTTTAACCTCTGCCCCTTGTTTGACACCTCCTGACCAAGGAGTACAATTGGCTACAGAAAATGGCAGACATCTGTACCTGAGCCAATGGTATAATTCCGTTATTGAATAGTGTGTTGGAGGCAGACAAATATGCGCGCAGTTTTCCTAGCCGACGGTAAATTAGTTATTAAAGATATACCTAAACCCACCCCCGGGCACGAAGAAGCCCTGGTCAAGATTACCACCGCAGGCGTTTGCCACTCGGATGTACATTTGGTTAAAGGGGATTGGCCCGGGTTTCTCCCACCAATTCCGATGCCGATGGGTCATGAAGGCATAGGGATAGTCGAGGAGTTAGGTACAGGAGCAGAGAAATTCATACAGAAAGGCGATAGGGTTATATTGGGTCTCGGTGGCTCAGGAGGAGGATACTGGTGTGGTGCTTGTGAATATTGCCTCAGTGGCAGGCCCAGGCTATGCAAACAGACTAAGGGCATTATCGGCGCCTATGCTGAGTACATTTCAGTTTGGGTAAAATCATTGGTAAAACTACCTGAGGAAGTAAGCGACAGAGAAGTCCCGCTGGCATGCGGCGGCTTAACAGCCTACAGCGCCGTCAAAAAACTAATCAAATTCGGCGTTTTACCGGGTAAGCCGGTAGCTATTATCGGTGCGGCGGGTGGGCTCGGGCACTACGCAGTACAGACAGCCAAGGCATTCGGGTATAAAGTCGTCGGAGTCGATGTAGGGCAGGACAAAATAGAATTCGTGAAGAGCCTGGGTGCCGACTACGCCGTGGATATAAGCGAAGCCGAAAAATTCGTCAAGGAGAAGTTCGGCGGCGTGTACGCCAGCATCGCATTTTCACCAAAGATAGCTGGCTTTGAACTCGGATTAAAATTAATGAGGCGCGGAGGAGTATTTGTCGGAGTGGGAATGCCTCCCGTGAGCGAAGGGCCAATATCGATAATGCCGTTGGAACTATTAGGCAGAGACCCTCTTATAATGTCGTCGGCAGTGGGTACAGTAGAAGAAATGAGGGAATTAATTCAATTGGCCGCAGATGGTAAAGTAAAAACTCACGTAGGTAGAGTTGCCAGCTTATCGGAAATCAGCCAGGTACTCGAGGAGTTGGACGAAGGCAAGTACGCCGGCAGGGCTATTATTGATAATATGACGAAATAGTAATACAGATAATTCTGTTCAATCATGGGTGTGTCAAAGGCAACAGACGCGGCACGCTTTGGTGGAGCTGATGGGATTCGAACCCCCTACCTTTTGACTGCCAGTTTCGATCAAAACCATTTTTGTCATACTTTTCTCCATATGTAATCCGGTTTGTGCCAACTGATGCTGACGCCCGTCAGGAATTCAGGGGTTTGCCGCAGAAAGCGCAGAAGCCCGCACCTTTGGGCGACTTCTTGCCGCAAGCCAAGCAGGCAGTCCCCGGTTGGAACACTTTATCAGCAATAGAAAAAATTTGCTCACGTGTATCCTGGCTTTTTCGGGCAATGAAGGACATAACCGCCTGAAACCTGCTGGAGGCCTGCTCCTGAGTAGTGGTGCTTCTCTTAGAGATGAGCTGTGCTATCTCCTTGAATTTGTCGGCCGCCTGGTACTGAGCTGCACCCCTTTTCGCGATCAGCACCCTGGCAACCTCACTGCCACGCTTCAAGGCCTCAGCATAGAGAACTTTTAATTCCTCCGGATTGAGCTTCTCGCCGTTGGCGCACCACTGGTAAACAGCTTCGCCAATCACGTAGGTTCCCGAGTAGGCGATCACTACCTTTGGCACGATGCCGATGACTGGTATGAGGCCGGCCAGATAACGGGCTAGTTGCCGCCAGAGAAAGGCTGATCCAACCACAGCCGCTAATTTGGGCATGGTATCGCGCCATTCGGCCTGCATTCCCATGGCCAGCGTAATGGTGTACGCCATCAAAGCCTGGTTTTTAGTCAATATAACGATATCTGCTAAATTCAGCGGCAGGTCCAGTATAGGCACTATCTCCGCCAGGCCGGTGCTCAGGCTATAGGTAGCATTGATAAAGCAGGTGTCGTCAATCAGCTTTTGCGCGACCGGCGCACGTAACATCGGCAGGTGACGGGCTAACCGGGTCTCACGGCCTTTGCACACGCGTAAGATGGCAGGTACAAGCTCGCGCATCAGCGTATCGCGGTCGGTGGCGGTAATAACAGCCGTCTCGGCACCAGTCCAGATTGATCTGTTCAGCGTAAGGTTTTCTTCGCGGGCCAGATATGATTTGTTGTAGCAGACGACCGTCGCTATCTTCCTGCCAATGAGCCTGTCAAAGATTGCCCGCTCGTTTTGAAGGTCGGTCTTCCTAACATCCAGAAGCAGCAATACCAGCGTATTATCCGGAATTTGCAGATTCAGGTCTGGCCGATACATGGTAATGGAGACCAAATCCGGAGGCCCTTCCGACCTTGGCCCGACAAGTAACTGTTCGACCAGCGCAGTCTTACCTGTCCCGGCCTCTCCGATAACCATGACATGCAGGGGTATTTCAGCCTGCGCGCGGACCGTATTCAGGTCCACCTCCTTCAGCATCTTGAAACCATTGACCAGGTCAGGAATCTTAGGCACAGCGTGTCCTCAACATTTCATACCAACCATAATAAGCGGCGTATATAACGTATATAATATTATAATACAAACTAGTGACGCGATATGGGTAGGAATTCGGTAGTATGGAAAGATATCTAAATTTGGAATAACTTCATAGGATTGTCTGGTGGAGCTGATGGTATTCGAACCCACTACCTTTTGACTCCTAATCAAACAGTCTAAATACAACACCTGCCTGTTCTCGCTTATTTGAAAACCTCGCGTACGTGGTCAATAATAATGAGACAGGCCATCTTTCACACTTAAGTAAAAGCGACCTGTCTCAGATGAATGACAATCTAGTCTTGTTGATTTAAGACTAGCTAGATTTTAACTTGTGGTCCGAGGAATAGTTGCAGCAGCGCCTTTATTGCAGCGACGAGGGCCACAGGTGCCATTAACGCGGCAAAATTTACTAATATGCTGGCCGCCATTTTACCGAAGCCCAAAAATGTAACCGGAGAAAAGGCAGCCGTCATTGCCAATATTGCTATCGTGGCCAGGAGCAGAATAACCAGTCCTTTTCCTTCTTTGTCAATACTGACATGTATAATACCGATTATAAGGCCGAAAATGACAAGTATTAATGCAATGACTATGCTCTCTGGAAATACTAAACCTCCGACAACAGCTAGTATGACGCCAAGGCAAAATAGTATGAAACTGATCCATCCCCAAGTTTTGACCATAAATAACCTCCTCTTAATTATTAGTTTTTTACGTTCAGCATTTTACTAGCCTGATTATAAAAAGTCAATAGGTATGTTTAACCTACTCCATCCCGCTGTTACCTCAACCCAGCCACCGGACTAAATCTCTTATGTGCCTCCACCGCATCATAGTCTAACGTATCAACCTATCCACCGGACTAGCCACGGCCACAACCTGAAGGCGTTATAATTACAGGTAAGAGCTGCTGAAGGAAAATAGAATGGCCTGGTACGTTTATATAGTCGAGTGCAGTGACGGAACTCTTTATACAGGTATCAGCAATAATATTGTTAAGCGCATAAGAGAGCACAATTTAGGGATTGGTTCTAAGTATACCAGAGGAAGAAGACCTGTTAAATTACTCAGGAAGTGGGATTATGAAGATAAATCGCTCGCCTCTAAAATGGAGCATAGAATTAAGAGGCTTACAAGAGAAGGTAAACTCAGGTCAATAATGAATGGTGGTGTTCAATTTTTGGGGTGAGGGCCAACGAAAAATGGTACACTTATTATGGACACGTCACATAGCTAGCTCGGCGGAGAAAGACCTTTAGCTTTTATCTCTTTGACTCGCCCAACTTGACCGTTTTCTAAGCGAACCTTGATGCCATGCGGATGAACCGGAGAGCGTGTCAAAATATCTTTGACTATCCCTTCGGTTAGTTTTCCGGATCGTTGATCTGCCTTTATTACGATTGAAACCCGCAAGCCTGGTTTGATGTTTACACGCTCTATATCGCCGATATCGCTAATCCTGCCTTCTAGCGGGACTATTATCTCTTCTTTCGTTCTGTCTTATCCGGTGTCTTCGCTGCTGACTTCGCTTTTACTTGCTTCTTAGGCTTTTTCTCGTTCTTTCTTCCTTTGCTTCCCATGTCTGACCTCCGTATTAAATTCGCTTAAATTAGCATTATAGCAGGTATGTCAGCGGTGTATTCAATTTATGATATCTCCCCACTGGCTGAGATGTTCCAATTCCTGCCACCGCTAGTTATACCCTTTCCATCGTAACGCTATTACCCCTTTATTATAAGGTGTATTAAACAACACTTTTCCCTTCTCATCCATTTGAGCGTACCAGTATCCTAACACCAAGATTCTTGCATTTGGTGCACAAATAGGCCCATTGGAATTACCTCCGTCCTGTCATTTCATCAATCAATCCGCCGATGACGCTATAAATATCATAACTATTTAACATATCGTGCCTCGATTATATTACTTCTACATGTTCACTCTGCTAGTATTCACTTAATAGTTGAAGACCCGTGGGTTAAGGAAGAGTCTTGACATTGAATCGCAGAAAAAGGAGAAATTATGATAACAACAATCCTACTGATACTTGGGCTAGTCTGTTTCATCATAGCAACTATTAACATTTGGAATAAGGTAAACCTAATAGCCCTAGGATTAGCGTTCTGGATTTTATCGCAACTGATTTCATAAAGGCACTTTGAAGTTACTTTATTGAGCCAGTGTAGCATCGCACAATTTGAGTTAGAATTTTTCAGATTCAAATTGACCCACTACCTGACTCTGCTAGTATCTCTTTAATAATAAAGATAGGAGGTAAATGTCATGACAGCGAAATTTGAATTGTTCAAAGACAAAAAAGGTGAAATTCGATGGAGACTAATTGCATCCAATGGACAAATGATTGCGAATTCGGGTGAAGGATACACGACCAAGGAGAATGCAAAAAACGGGATAGAATCCGTCAAGAAGGATGCACCTTCAGCCGCAATTGAAGATAAGACCGTCTAACAACAAGAATTTCAACTTAAGGCTTTTTTAACCACACGTTTTAACTTAATCTGTAGCCTAAAAACAAATGTGTGAGTCGATAGTCCCTAGAGCATTCTACACTAGGGACTATCAAAGCTATTTAACCAGTCTATCCACCGGTGATGCTATTATATGTCTTTTAAACACATCATCAAACCCTAATGCCTGAGTATATCTCCTGGTCATTTCCAGTGTAGTATGCCCTAATGCTATCTGTAACTCAAACGGATTAGCTCCGTTTCTTAAGAAGCTAATAGCAAAGCTATGTCTCAATTTGTGTGGTGATAACTTCATACCCAATCTCTTACCGAGATTCCGTACCATTAGAGCTATGCCATCCTTGGTCATTTTACCATAGCCTTTTCCCAACCATACATACTCCTTTTCTACTGGTCTATGTGCTAGATAATTCCATAAGGCTTTCTGTGTCTTTACGCCTATTCTAGCGTATCTTTCTTTATTGCCTTTACCTACTGTCTTAATGATTCCTCTTTTAATGTCAATATCAGCCATAGTGATATAATAAATGACGGAATGAGTGACCTATCGTATTTTTCTGGATAGAGGAGTAAGACGATGAGTAAGCGTAATAAGAAAAAGCATCCCAAGAACGAGCATAAAAATAAGTATGCCGACGCGCAAAAGGGGAAGAGCAAAGGAGACAAGAAGTAGGTGACCTGCCCCCGAAAACCAGTCCTACAACAACCTATCCACGGGACTCGCTACCACATGCCTCTTAAACACGTCATCAAAACCTAATGCTTGTGTATATCTCCTAGTCATTTCCAATGTTGTATGTCCAAGTAATCGCTGGTCATCCTGACCTGAACTATATATATGTAATTACTTAACCAAGGTTAACTATAGACAAATACATTCAAAATGAAATAAACGGGACATACTTAACAATTTGGGATAGCCTCAAATATAGAGGTAACAGAAATGGCAGAGTTGATAAACGGGCTAACACTATTTATAAACGGGCTAACACTTATTGCTCCTAAACTACCCATAATAGGTATTGGTATTATTTTTTTATTCCAATCCCGCAAATGGTGGAATACGAGAAGACTGTTTAGTAGAGTTGTTCTAATGTATGGAACCATTATTATTGCGGTTGCTTTGATATTCCTTGCCACGAAATCAGAAATTAAACAGACGCCAGCATTACAAATATCAAGTTTTTCACTTATTTTTATATTCGAAGGTTTCTTGTGGTTTGAAGAAGGCAATAAAATCATTGCCTGTATAGTTTTTATAGTCGGACTTTTGCTATTTATTACAGGAATAATCTTAAGTTGTTTTGCAGCTAATGGATATTGGTGGATTCCAGCGATTATATACACTATTGTTTTCGCAAGTCCCTTCATCATATTCAGAAAATTCCTTAAGGGAACCTCAAATAATAGATAGCTGAATCGGAGGCCTGGGGATAGCCAAGAAGTCATGAAGATCTAGAACGTTTCTATTGTGCAATACGGGTGGTAAAAATCTGGGTTTTGAATTGGCACTCATCTAGAGTAATACATTCGGGCTAACAAAGCGATCGACACTGGAATGATATTATCAGTATGATATAATATTTATGACCAAGGCAAGGAGATAGAGAAGTGAGCGATGAAACTTATCAAGAAGCAGTCGTTTGCGGGAACTGTGATTTTAAAGGCAAAGTTGCTGTTCCTAAGGGGAAACTAGTGAAAGAAGCCCCTTGTCCAAAATGTGGAAATAAGACATTGCGCAGGGCACTTTCAGGCGAGGTAACTTAATTCCAGGGCATCGATTGCCGCATAGTCTGTTAATATGAGGTTCAAGGTCCCCCAGCGAAAGCCATCTTTAGACATTAAACAAAATTCATTTTAGTATATCCACCAGCCCACACTTCCTATTACTCTCCACCGCCTCGTACCCTAATGCATCAATCTATCCACCGGACTAGCCAACACATGTCTCTTAAACACATCGTCAAATCCTAATGCTTGAGTGTATCTCCTGGTCATTTCCAATGTGGTATGCCCTAACGCTATCTGTAACTCGAATGGATTAGCTCCATTTCTTAAGAAGCTAATAGCAAAACTATGTCTCAACCTATGCGGTGATAATCTAATCCCTAATCTCTTACCCAAGTTTCGAATAACCAGAGCAATGCCATCTACTGTCATTTTACAATAGCCTTTTCCCAACCATACATACTCCTTTTCTACTGGTCTATGAGCTAAATAATTCCATAATGCTTTCTGTGTCTTGACTCCTATTCTAGCGTATCTTTCTTTATTGCCTTTACCAATGATTTTGATGATGCCTTTCTCAATATTGATATCAGATAAAGTCAGACCTGCAAGTTCAGATAACCTTAAGCCAGTATCCAGAAACATTAAAAGCATAGCCTTATTACGCAGATCATTAAAGCTTCGACCACTAAATGCGTTTAGCAATGTTATTATGATTTCAGATTCTAAACCTTTAACTATTTTATTAGGTAGCTTAGGTTTCTTTACATTCGCCATCGGATTAACCTGTATCAACTCTTCTTCCATAGCCCAGGTAAATAATGCAGATAGACCAATGTAATAGCTCTTAACCGTTGTTGGCGATACCGGCCTATTTGCACGTGTGTTGTTACTATCCCATCTACTGGCTGTATCCTTAAGGTATCCGAGAAAGCTTCTTATCGTTGTGGCGTCGATAGTATTAATCCCGAATTTGGTTAAGAACCATTGGAACTTATCCAGGATATTTTTATAGAAGGATATAGTTGCTGGAGATTTGTTTTCTACCTTACAGGATAACAGAAATCCTTCAATCAAACGGTGTAATGGGATATCTAATTGCGTGTAAGAATCTTGGCTAGTCGAAAGGTGATTTGAATTGATGTTAGCTTCAGAAGGGTTATTGGTGGAGCTGATGGGATTCGAACCCACTACCTTTTGACTGCCAGTCAAACGCTCTCCCGATTGAGCTACAGCCCCACGCCGAAAAGTCTAGCAAAAAGCTCGCTGAAACTCAAACGGCGTTAATGCTTCAGCCGCCGGCCCCAGGCATCCCGCCGCCAATCACCGGCGATAAGTACAAAGTCAGTCAGCCACCAGACACCAAAGCAGCTTAAGGTAACGAGCTTAAGAACCGCCGAGCGAGTTCTTCCGATGTAAAAACGGTCCGCCCCGAATGGCCCAAGGAAAAGAGACAGGAGAAGCGCTACCCGCCAGCTTCTCGGCTTGGGTCTACGCTTGCGGCTAAGCTTAGGCTTCGGTAGGAGTTCAAACTCAGTTTTTGGTCTACGCTTGCGGCTAAGCTTAGGCTTGGGCCTGAGTTCAAGTTCAGCTTTTGGTTTAGGTCCAGATTTAGATCTAGGCATAGATTAATTAGATTCCTGCCACGCCTACCCAGCGCAATATATTACGTAACCCGAAATAACCAAGATAGGCAATTGCCGTATTTTTTATGGTTTTGCCTCCCCAGCACAAGAAGAAGAATTTTACCAGTCCAAAACGCAACATGCCGGCAATGGCTGTAAATGGATAAAAGAATGGATTGAGTATAGCCGACATTAAAAAGACAGCAATCTCACCTCGATGACGTATCCAGTCGACAAACCTGTTAACGAATCTATGATTAAGGTTTTGTACCGCTTTCTGCCCACCCCAACCGCTTATGTAAATGCCAATGCTGCCGACTGCTTCCCCCAGGCCAGACACTATCCCAACCAGAGCCGGGTTTAACACGCTGCCTAAAGTAAAGACGACTAAAATACCGGGTATGGGCACTAAAACCGTAGCGCCGGCCAGAACGCTGATAACAAAAGCGCCAAGGTAACCATAATGTTCAGCCTGCCTGATATAATCCCAGTATAAAACGACAGCAACGCAAAGGGCAACGGTTAGTGCTAACGCCAGACCGCCTATAATATATTCTCGTCTTCTTGAGCGTGCCTTTTCTGAAATCGTCACCTTCGAATACTTTCCTGTTGGGCCGGTTATATCACCTATCTTTAGAGCCGAAATTAGCCTCGAGTAAATCCCGAATTCGCCGCTGAATCTCAGGATTGCTCCAATCGTATTCGTGACCGGGGGCAGTGACACAGTGTGCGAACGCCACCGTTTTACCTCTAAGACGATACCACATCCATTTGAAAGGAGCTGCCATAAGAATTCTAGCCCCAACCCATATATTCCCTTGTACCAGCACGTCAGGCTTGACCCCGTTACCCTCGATCGCTAATGTCCTCTCGGTAATTACCCGCCGGGATTTATACTGGAAAGGAAAGCCCAATTCAATGCTATATACCGGGTAATACTCGCCCAGTCGCTGCAGAACCGAGTTGCCGAAGGCCGCCCCCTGACTTACCCCTATTAAGATGACCTTGATACCATCGACATGTGTAATGATGAATCGCAACCAGGCTGCCATTATATTCGCCTTGGATTCAAAAAAGCGGAACTGTTCTTTCAAGTCCCGCATCTCTTCCTGCCATCCCTCGCCACTGCGGAAATACTGGGTCATAAAGAAACTGTGTCCCATTTCTTGTACAGCGGCTTTTACCCCGACCACTATCCCCCTTTCCCACTCCAGGCATTGGTCCAGGCGGGCATGCCCCCAACCGCCAGGATTATGAACAATAAGTAAGCCTTTGCCCTGGGCTCTAGTACAGACATCTGTAATTTGCCCGGCTAACTTATCAGCCGCTTCCTCACTCTTAATAATTTCCCGAGCCAGACGATAGGCATCTTCCCGTAAATTCATGTCTGCAACCGCAATGTCCGGTGCTCTATTGATACTCCCAGTCTTTAAGGGAAGTTTAATCAATGAGGCACTCCACTGAAAGCATCAACAATGAGATACCTGGCGCTCTTCTCACCCTTTGAATTGGTCCTCTGCTTTATATAGATTGTGTTGCCCTTCTGCCAAACCCACAGGTGATGCCCGCTATGAAGCCATGCCCCTACAGATTGCCTTGAAGGATAAACGAGAAACACCGCCTCTGCCACTCTATTAAGCTCATCCAGAGCTCTATTTGCAGAAGAAATCGACGGCAGGTGTTCCAGCAAATGACTGGCAAAAACGGCCCCAAATGCCTTATCGAAGAACGGAATCTGGGTAACATCGGCAATTAACCCGCGAGGATGTCCTTCGAATGCCCGGCGCGCTATGTCGAGACAAACGTCACCACCACCGTGTGCCGGCATATTTAGCCATCGACGGATTCCGGTGTTACTCCAGGGCCCACCGGCTACCAGCAGTGGCTTGCCAAGTTTGCGGGAGCATGAAACCGCAGCTTTATATCTCTTGTTCTTTTGCGAAATCTCACCGGACCAGACGACTAATTGCCAGACTACTACACCCACCGATATTCCGACCATGCAGAAAAAGAAGATAAACACTTTGCAATTATAGTCCCTTCTAGATTCCCAGAAACCGGAAAAGCGAAGTTAAGCCAAAATAGCCACAAAAAGCTATAAATGAGCTTTTCACTATGTTACCCATTAAAGAGAAAAGGAAGAATTTCCAACTGGGATAGCGGAGCGACGCCATGGCAAAGGTCATCGGCAGATGAAAAGGATTTATGATGGCTGACATAAGGAAGACGGCCAGCGAACCGTGCTTCTGTGCCAGGCTCATAGCTCTATCATAAAAGTTCCTATTTACCCTGTAGGCTAGTTTCTGAGATAGGTCCCTGCTGCCACAACCAATTGTGAAAGTGAGTAGCTGCCCCAGACTGGCCCCCAATCCTGAGATTAAACCTACCACTATAGGTGCACCTATCCCGTATTTAGCGGCCAGGATAGGTGGTAACGTGAAGACTAACAGCCAATATGGAACCGGTATGGCCAGCATGCTCAATAAACTTCCGCCGAGGAAGGCAATTATGAGCATACCTAAAAGGCCATAGGTGGCTAAGGCCGCCATGCCCAGCAGGTAATCTTTGTAGCAGATGGCGACAACACAAAGAGCAATGGTGACCAGTAAAGACAGGACACCAAATGTTATATCTCTTATGGATACCCGAGGCTTAGCTTCTTTCTTTGCGGTTATAGCATCCATTAGTGATGTGTTTTCCGTCTACTTCTACTTAGCTGCCTTGACCTTTTTCTTGGTGCTAAAGCTTAACACATCACCACTGACGCCAACAACCGCCGTCTCTCCGTCTTTTATTTCACCCTGTAGTATTTTGCTCGATAGAGGGTTCTCAACATAGCGCTGGATTGCCCGACGCAGCGGACGCGCTCCGTACGCCGGCTCATAGCCCTCTTTTAACAGCCAGGCTCTAGCTTCATCGTCCAGGTCAAGTTTGATATTCCTATCAGCTAGCCGCTTCTGCACCTCCAGGATTAATAAGTCAACAATCTTCTTCAGGTGCTCTTCAGTAAGCGGCTGGAAAATTATGGTATCGTCTATCCTGTTCAAGAACTCGGGCCGAAAGGCTTGCTTGAGCTCCTTTTCTATATCACTTTTCAGCTTCTGCTGCTCATCTCCCTCCTGGCGAGAGAAGCCGATAGCCTGGCGCTTGAACATCTCAGTGCCCAGATTGCTGGTCATTATCACCACGGTATTTTTAAAGTCGACCGTTCTGCCATGGCCGTCAGTCAGCCTACCATCCTCCAGTATCTGCAGCAGAATTTTAAGAACGTCAGGATGCGCCTTCTCAACCTCATCAAAAAGAATCACTCGAAACGGGCGCCTCCGCACGGCTTCAGTCAGTTGCCCTGCTTCCTCATAACCCACGTATCCCGGCGGTGCACCTATTAGCCGCGATACGGTATGCTTCTCCATAAATTCTGACATGTCTATCCGTATCATGGCATCTTCGTCATCGAAAAGGAATTGGGTCAGAGCCTTGGCCAGTTCCGTCTTGCCGACACCGGTGGGTCCCAGGAACATTAAGCTGCCTATGGGCCTCTTAGGGTCTTTAAGCCCGGCTCGCCCCCGCCGTATAGCCTCAGAGATGACTGAAACTGCCGCTTCCTGATTCACAATCCTGTCATGCAGCCTATCTTCCATGTGCATTAACTTTTCAGCCTCACCTTCCAGCATCCGGGACACGGGAACACCTGTCCACTTGGAAACCAGCTCGGCTATAGTCTCTTCATCAACAACGCTGTCGATTTTTTTCTCCGTTCGCCACTCGGCCTCTTTCCCATCACGCTCGAGCTCAAGCTTTATCCTTTCTGACTTTAGCTCGGCTGCTTTTTGATAATCGCCTCTCTGAGAGGCTGAGTCTTCCTCATCCAACAGATTTTTTATCTTCGTGTCCAGCTCTTTGATATCCGGCGGCTTGCTTTCCATGTCTATACGCAGCTTGCTTGCTGCCTCATCGATAAGGTCAATTGCCTTGTCCGGTAAAAACCTGTCCGAGATATAACGTTGGCTGAGTTTGGCAGCAGCCACCAGTGCAGAATCATCAATCTTTATCTTATGATGAGCTTCATACCTGGGGCGCAGCCCGCGCAGCATTTCAACCGTCGCCTCGACACTGGGTTCGTTAATAAACAGCGGCTGCAGCCTTCGTTCCAGCGCCTTATCCTTCTCGATATGCTGTCGATACTCGTCGAGTGTAGTGGCACCGACGCATTGGAGCTCGCCGCGAGCCAGAGCCGGCTTCAACATGTTGCTGGCATCGATAGCCCCTTCGGCAGCTCCGGCACCAACTACAGTATGCAGCTCGTCAATAAATAGGATAATCTCACCGCTGGCCTGGCGGACCTCATCCATAACCGCCTTCAGCCTTTCCTCAAATTCCCCACGGAACTTACTGCCGGCAACCAGCGCTCCCATATCAAGACCGATGACCCTCTTATTTTTAAGGGAATCGGGTACGTCACCGACGGCAATCTTCTGGGCTAAACCTTCGGCAATGGCCGTTTTACCGACGCCGGCCTCACCGATAATAACCGGGTTATTCTTGGTGCGCCGGGTCAATATCTGCATTACCCGCTTTATCTCCTCGTCGCGACCAATAACCGGATCGAGCTTGCCCTGGCGGGCTAACTCGGTAAGGTCACGGCCATACTTCTCCAGAGAGCGATACTTGCTCTCAGCGGTGGGACTGTCCACACGATGACCACCTCTAATATCTTGAAGCGCCCGGTAAATTTTCTCGCGGTCAATGCCGAACTCTTTCAAAATTGCTGCTGACTCCCCTCTGTCGTCCCCGGCAATAGCAATCAGCAGGTGCTCGGTGCTGATGAAATCATCCTTAAGCCGGTCGGCCTCATGCGCCACACTATCCATAAGCCCGGCGATCCTGGGAGTGACATAAATTTGCGCCGACTCATTCGTCGCTTTGGGAGCACGCGCCAGACTATCTTCAACTCGCGCCTTAATTGCCTCCACATTGGCACCCAGCTTATCCAATATCTGCGAGGTCAAACCATCCTTCTGCTCCAGCAAGGCCAGTAAGATATGCTCCACGTCCCACTGGACATGGTGATAACGACTGGCAATGCCCTGCGAAGCGGCCAGTACCTCCCTGGCCTGTTCAGTAAATCTTTCAGGTTTCATATTATCTACTTCTTCTCCCCAAATTCTTCCTTAACCAGCTTACCTCTATAACTGGTAACATAGGAGCATTCAGGCCCCTGGCATTTATCTACTTTGGGCCTTATTTTCCTATCGACTTTATAGTTTTTGTCCTCAACGGCTTTCTGCTTATAACGACCGTACCAAACACATTTTGTCGACCAATCCTTGTACACCATTATAGTGACGAAGTCGTCTACCAAATCACATTTAATAGTCGTTGCCGTAATCTGCCACTTGGCAGGCTGTAATTTTGTTTTGGTCCTAGGCATTATTAATTCCCTTCTTTTCCCTCTCTGTTTCCCCCATCTCCACCTGTTTTAACTGTTCAATTTCAGATTCCATTTCCTTAATCCGGTGTTGCATCTCCACCATTTTATGGGCCATGCGTATTACCACTTCCACTCCGGCTAGATTAATTCCCAGATCTCCCATCAAGGTTTTGATATGACGCAGGCGTTCGATATCGGCTTCCGAGTAGTAGCGAATGTGCCCTTTGGAACGATAGGGTTGCACCAGGCCAATACTTTCATAATATCGTAAAGTGTACGTCTCAATGCCCACTATTCGAGCCGCAATACTTATCACATATCTAGGTTCTAAATTCGCCGAATTCATTTCTATCTTATCACCTCAATAATACCATGACAATACCTAGTTGGGACGATATGTTCTTAGCTGCTCGAATAGCTGCCTCTCCTGCGGCGTTAATCTTGTCGGCAGCAGCACCTTTACCTTAGCAAATAAATCACCACGGGAGGAATCGTTCAGGTGCGGCATACCTTGTCCGGCTAGCCGAAATACCTTCCCATTTTGAGTTTCCGGCGGCACCTTTAAAGCTACCTTCCCTTTCAGTGTGGGGACTGCCACCTCGCCGCCAAGCATGGCGGTTACCAGGGGTATAGCTATCTCGGTATGGAGGTCGTCAACTTTGCGCTCAAAGACTTGATGAGGCAGCACCCTGACTATCAGATAGAGGTCACCTTTAGACCCGCCGTAGTCCTGGCTGCCTTGACCGGCAATCCGCACCTTAGAGCCGTCTCCGACCCCGGGTGGAATCTTTACTTCAAGCCGCCTGGGTTTCAACAGCCTGCCGGAACCTCCGCAGGTAGTGCAGCGCGCCCGACCCACCCTGCTGGTGCCACCACAGGTTGGGCAAGCTTCTTCAGACTGAAGCTGAATGACACGCTTTGTACCCTGATAAGCTTCTTCCAGAGTTACGTCTACAGGATGCTCTATGCTCCTAGGCCTGGCAGCTCGGCGAGCTGTACCCGCACCTGTGCCAAAGCCCTGAAAAGCACCACTGAATATGTCCCCTAAATCACCCAAGTCACCAAAATCAAAGGTTGTGTAGGCCCCACCTTTGCCGAAATCCCGTTGAGCCCCCTGGCTGGCTTTGGCAAACTGCTCGGCATTTTGCCATTGGTCTCCAAACCGGTCGTACTTCTTTCGTTTCTCCGGGTCGGAAAGCACCTCATGCGCTTCGTTTATCTCTTTGAACCTTGTTTCGGCCGATTTGTCCCCGGGATTGACATCCGGATGGTATTTCCGGGCAAGCCGACGGTAAGCCTGCTTTATCTCCTTTTCAGTGGCAGTACGGCTTACGCCCAAAATTGCATAGTAATCTTTTTTCGGCATAACCTTCACCCTCGACTTTTAGCTATATTATAATAACATTTATAAGTATTGTCAAGTAATTACTACATTATATTTACTACAAATATATGATATTACTTCACAATATTTATTAGGTATATCTCAGATAGTGTTGATTTCTAGGTTCTGCAAATTGATTGCCAGATTTCAAGTAACTGTTCGACTATACGAGCTGTAGCCCCCCATATCACTCTCCCCTCATATTCGTAGGAGTAATTGACAAAAACCTGACCACCAAAAGTGTATCGCTCTTTTTTTCTGTTAGCCTTGTGCAGCAGTGCTGAGACAGGTATGCTAAAAATTTCGCTTATCTCGTAAGGGCTTAAGATAAACTTGTAGGGATAGGGGATAAAAGCTACGAAGGGTGAGATATTATAACCTGATGTTGTCGTTGGAGTATCGTCCAGCTCTCCCACAATTTCCGCGTCCTTAGCTTTCAGCCCGATCTCTTCCCGGCTCTCCCTGAGGGCTGTATCCTGAAGCGTAGTATCATCCTTGCTTCGCGCGCCACCGGGAAACGATACCTGCCCTTTGTGATGCGGCACCAGGTCGCTCCGCTGGGTAAAGAGTATGTGGAATTCCCTGTCTTTACAGAAAATTGGAATAAGGACTGCGGCTTCAGTTAGCCCCATGCTGTTTAAACCAGTCCTCTGCCGCGAAGCTAAAGCCTGTATGAGTTTCTCTTTCATTCAACAATGCATCATACATCAGTACTATGGGCAAAACAAACTCTGCAGTTTGACACTGTCATGAAAATATCCGTCATTCTGAGGGAGCAAAAGCGACCGAAGAATCTAGCTTAACCCAGACTCAATGAAGTTAACACTGGATCCTTCGCTTCGCTCAGGATGACATTAGAACTTTGCCAAGCAATTTTACAGCTTCGACGGGATAGCCTATTTAAAATTTGCTAAGAAATTGACCTATCAGTTATACTGAAATGTTGAGGTCTGTTTTAATATGGCCAACAATCGAGATTATTATAAGCTACTTGGAGTTCCGAGAAACGCCAGTGATGGGGAAATCAAAAAGGCTTTCCGAAGGTTAGCCTTCAAATATCATCCCGACCACAACCGCGAGCCGGATGCCGAAGAGAAATTCAAAGAGATAAACGAGGCCTATGAAGTCCTCTCCAATGCTGAAAAGCGTGCCTCCTATGACCGCTTCGGCAGCGTAGCCACCGCCGATTTGTTCGGTTTCGAGGATATTGGTTTTGGCGGCTTGGGTGACATATTCGACGCTTTCTTCGGCGCTACTACGACCAGAGCCCAACGCCGTTCCCCTCAAAAAGGGGGCGACCTGCGGGCTAATTTGACTCTCTCTTTCGAAGAAGCCGTATTCGGTGCCAGCAAGGAATTAGAAACCTGGCGAATCGAAAACTGCTCTATATGTCACGGTGTCGGCAGCCAGCCCGGGACAAATCCGCAAAAATGTCCAAACTGCAACGGCAATGGCGAAGTTCGTCGAATTCAGCAAAGCCTTTTCGGGCGTTTTGTTCATGCTGCCACTTGCCCGCACTGTAAAGGCGAAGGCACGCTTATTAACAACCCTTGCCGTCAGTGCAAAGGCAGCGGCAAGGAAAGAGTAAAACGCAAGCTCACGGTAACCGTTCCAGCAGGAATAGACGAAAACTATCAGATGCGCCTTAGTAATGAAGGTGACGCCGGTAAATATGGCGGCTCTCCGGGCGATATCTACGTCAATTTCTCCGTGAAGCCCCATAAATTCTTTGTCCGTAAAGACTATGACGTCTTCTATGAGTTGCCTGTCAATTTCGCTCAAGCTGCCCTGGGGGATAACATAGAAGTGCCGGCACTTGACGGCAAGGTGACAATGAAGATACCGCCGGGCACTCAGACTGGAAAGACGTTCCGTATCAAGGGCAAAGGTGTTCCGCACCTTCATGGCCGGGGTAAGGGAGACCAGTTGGTGGTGGTCCGGGTGGTAACGCCACAATCTATGGACGCCGGTCAGCGCCGGCTTATTGAAGAATTGGCCAAAACCTTACCAGCCGCTAAAACATCTGAAATTGACGACCAGGAAATCGTCGAGTAGACGGAAATATACCCGTTAGACTCAAGCAATTGATTCAGGCTTCAGACCGTTCTTGAAACGCGTCGATATCTCAGCCGGCGGCAGAGACTCGAATAATACGCTGTACACCAAATTCACAATCGGCGCTTCCAGGTTCACTCTGGCGGCCAATCGGTGAGCAGCCACAGCGGTATCGACGCCCTCAGCCACCTGTGACATGGACTTGATTATATCGCTTAAAGGTCTTCCCTTGCCCAGTTCATAGCCTACGTAGTGATTACGGCTCAACGGGCTGTTACCGGTTGCTATTAGGTCCCCCAGGCCAGCCAGTCCATAAAAGGTGTCTGGTCTGGCTCCCAGGGCTATCCCCAGCGAAACAACATCCTTCCAGCCTAAAGTTATAAACGCCGCTTTAGCGTTGTTGCCCAGGTTTAGGCCATCCATAATTCCAGCCCCTACGGCAATCACATTCTTCAGGGCACCACATAGCTCGACGCCGATAATGTCATCGCTGACAAAAACGGTAAAATCAGGTGAGTCCAGTAGTCCCTGCACCTGTCTGGCAACCTCTATATCTCGGCTGGCTATCACCGACGTAGCCGGTAAGCCTTGCTTAATCTCCGTGGAAAGATTCGGTCCGGATAGAGCACATATCCTGTCCTGAGAAACAGAGCTAACCTCATCTGCGATGACCTCTGACATTCTTTTACCGGTTTCTGCTTCCAGCCCCTTAGCTGCGCTGACCAATATTGCCGAAGGAATAAAATGAGGATTGCTCAACCTCAAATTCTGCCTCATTCGTTGAGCCGGTACGGCGCAGATAACAAACTCAGCGGCACCCAACGCTTCTTCAATACTGCCGGTAAAGGAAAGGCGCTCGCTGTAGTCCCCTTCCGATAAGACCTCTTCTCTCAGCTCGCCGGCTCTGGACTCAGTCCGTGCCCAAACGGAGACCATAGCTCCTTTTACCGCCAACAACCTGGCCAGGGTATTGCCCCAGGTAGTAGAACCGATAACAGCAACTTTGGACATAAAAACTACTCCTCAAAAAAGGCAGAGAATTTTCACGCAGATTCGAAGCAGCAAATCACAGGGCTATCTTATTAGGGCCCTGGTCCATCCGGCTCTCGGTTCCAGTCTGCAGTCTGCTTATATTGCTCCGATGCTGATAGACAATCAAGGCGGCAGCCAATACGCTGTAGATTAAATAGACCGGTGGAGATGCGTCAGTTAATGTCATTATGATAAACAGGCATAGTATACTCAACGAGCCGAGTATGGTACCCAGGGACATGTATTTGCTCAGTAAAACCGTTATTATCAAAATAAGGCCGCCGAAGAGGCCGACTACCGGCCAGATGGCAAACCAGCTGCCATAATAAACAGCCGCGCCTTTACCGCCACGGAATTTGATATATATTGACCAGTTGTGTCCCACCATTACCATCAACGCGGTTATGACCTGACCCCATCGCCAATCCAGAGTGAAGCCGGCTATGGAGAGTACGCCGTCACCTATGATGAACCTGGCCAATACCACCGGCACAATTGCCTTAGCCAGGTCGAGAGCCATGGTTATAACTCCCGCCTTGAATCCTACAACACGCAACACGTTGGTGCCGCCAATATTACCGCTGCCGCGCTTGGAAATATCAATCCCCGCCATGCGCTTACCGATTATCAAGGCAACCGGTATGGCACCGGTAAAATAACCAATCAGCGCCACAAGAACGAACTTAGCCACTATCATGAATTGTCACCCCGCTTTTTGAAGCTTTCTCCTTGGTGCCCTCCTAAAAAGGAGCCGCACCGAGGTGCCGGAAAACCCAAAGGTTTGCCGGAGTTTATTCTCCAGATATCGTTGATAGGAAAAGTGCACCAGTTCCGGGTCGTTAACCAGAAGCGTGAAACTGGGCGGTCTGATGCCGGCCTGGTAGGCACGAAAAACTTCGAGTTGCTTTAAGCCTTTTCGGGGCCGCGTATGGGCCATAACCGCTTGCTTTATAAATTTATCCACTACCGGGTCAGACAATTGCTTTTGCCCTTCCCGCCAGACCTCCATGGCCTTGGGTATCACCTCATCTACTCCGCGCTTAAATTTAGCCGAAACGAAAAGAACAGGTGCGTGAGACATAAACTTCAGCTTTTGCTGAACTTGCTGAAAGTATACTTCTTTGGGCTGCTCGGAGACAAGGTCGCATTTATTAATCACCAGTACCATACCTTTGCCCGACTGCTTGATATATCCGGCAATATGCACGTCCTGAGCAGTAATGAATTCGGTGGCATCCGTAACCAACAGTGCTACATCGCACCGATTAATAGCACGTAACGCTCGAATCAAGCTGTAATATTCTACCCCGATAGACATACGTCCACGTCGCCTTATACCGGCGGTATCTATTAACAGCAGCTCCTGCCCCCGGAAATTGAAAACAGTATCCACAGCGTCCCGTGTTGTACCCGGCGTCTGGTCCACGATAGCTCTGGCCTTACCGACAATAGCATTCAATAACATCGATTTCCCCACATTTGGCCGGCCGACAATAGCCAGTTTAGGCCTGTCTGAATCAGCAAGACTTTCCGAAACCTCGGGAAGAAGAGGAGTTATCAATTGCCAGAGCTCGTTTATACCCCGATTATGCTGAGCGCTAACAGCCAGTGGAGTGCCGACACCTAACTGATAGAAATCACCTAATTGGGTTTCCCATTTAGTGTTATCCGCTTTATTCGCTACCAAAACGACCGGCTTACTGGAGATACGAAGCAGGTCAGCTATCTCGCAGTCGGCAGCAATCACCCCATCGCGAACGTCCACCATAAAAATAATGACATCAGCTTCGGCTATGGCTACCTCGGCCTGTTCTTTAACTTTCTGGGCCAGCGAAGAGCCCGGCCTCAACTCTAGGCCGCCGGTATCAACCAGAGTGACCTCATGCCCCTCCCTGGAAACATCGGCAAAGACGCGGTCACGCGTCGTCCCCGGCAAGTCTTCGACCACAGCCACCGACTCGCCTGCCAGGCGATTAAACAGTGTCGACTTTCCGACATTGGCTCGACCAACTATAGCTACAACGGGTTTCATATAATTTCTCTCTCGAAATGATTGCTGCAATAAAGCATACCACTGGTTAGCGGGCGCGTCCAACTTTGCCGAACATCTCAATCAGCAGCGCTTTTTGCAGGTGAAGCCTGTTTTCTGCCTGGTCAAAGACCACTGAGCGTGGGTCTTCCAGTATTCCAGCAGCAACCTCCTCCCCATGATGAGCTGGCAGAGGATGCATGAATATAGCGTCCTTCCTGGCTAAAGATAATAATCGGGCGTCAACCTGATAGTGCGCGAAGGCTTTGCGGCGTATGGCGGACTCAACTTCCTGCCCCATGCTCGTCCACACATCGGTGTAAACGACATCCGCGTCCTTAACCGCTTGCTCAGGCTTATCAGTTAATAAGATCCGGCTGCCGCTGTGAGCGGCTAAACCTTTGGCCGTCTGCAATATCTCGTCCTTGACCCCATAGCCGGGTGGAGAGGCGATGCGAAAGTTAATCCCCGTAGATGCAGCCGCCAACAGTAAACTGTTAGCCACATTATTACCATCGCCGATAAAAGCCAGTGTTAAGCCCTTAAGCTTCCCCTTTTTCTCCCGAATAGTCATTACATCAGCCAAAGCCTGGCAGGGATGTTCCGAATCTGAAAGAGCGTTAATTACCGGCACAGTCGAGTGGCTCGCCAGGGCTTGCAAAGTCTGGTGAGCAAAGGTGCGGGCTATGATGCCATGTACGTAGCGGCTGAGCACCCGGGCTACGTCAGATACCGGCTCTCGCTTGCCCAGCCCTACCTCGTCGGGCGATAAGTAAAGGCAATAGCCGCCTAGTTGATGTATTGCCACTTCAAAGCTGACCCTTGTCCGCAAAGACGGTTTCTCGAACAATAGAACTAGTATCTTGCCGGACAACGACTGCGGTGCCGGCCCCTGTTTGATTTTCAAGGCTTGAGCGATGATTTTCTCGACTTCCGCAACGCTTAAATCAGCTACCGAAAGCAGGCCTTTTTTGTTCATTTCTAAACTGCCTATCCAGATGAGCAAATAGTATACCACGGCTGTCAACTTGATATATAATGAACCTGCGCCTTTATTTATGTCATTCTGAGGGAACGAAGCGAACGAAGACACTAGCTTGGGGAAACTCTCCGAGGCCGGAAGGCTAGCCAGATTCTTCGCTACGCTTAGAGTGACAAACTATCAAAAGATTTCAAGAGTTTAGAACTTGGCCAAAGAAAAACCACTCCTGCTTCTCTTCGACGGAAATGCTCTGGTCCACCGGGCTTTCCACGCCATCCCTCCGCTGACCATATCCAAGACCGGGGAAATGGTCAATGCCGTCCAGGGCTTCGCCAGCACCTTGCTCAAGGTGCTGAATGAAATCAAGCCAACCCACTGGGCTATTGCCTTCGACCGTCCCGGACCGACCTTCAGACATGAAAAATTCGAGGACTACAAAGCCCAGCGCCCCAAAGCCCCCGAAGAGCTTATCAGCCAGATACACCGGGTCCATCAACTGGTAGATACCTTCCATATTCCCACCTTCGAAATCGATGGTTACGAGGCTGATGACGTGCTGGGTACACTGAGCCGGCAGGCCGAAAAGCAAAACGTAGACACCCTGGTAGTTACCGGCGACAACGATATGCTCCAGCTTGTATCTCCCAGCACTAAAGTAATGTCGCCGAAGCGAAGCTTCAGCGATACGGTAATCTATGACGAGGCTGGCGTCGAAGAGAAATACGGCATATCTGCCAGTCAACTAGCTGACCTCAAAGCCCTCACCGGCGACCCCTCGGATAACATACCGGGTGTACCCGGCATCGGCGACAAGACAGCCGCCAAGCTACTGCGCCAGTTCAGCAGCCTCGAGGGAATCTACGCCCACATTGACCAAGCGACCCCTGAAAGGTTACAGACCTTGCTGCGCGACTATAAAGACCGGGTTCTTCTAAATAAAGAGCTGGCCACAATAGTCACCGATGTGCCTATAACCTTAAATCTGGATGCTTGCCATGTCACCGCCTACGATAGAAATCAGGTGGTTGAACTCTTTCGCGAACTGGGATTCGTCCAGTTGCTGTCCAGGCTGCCCGAGGAGATAGAAAAGGAATCAGCTTTAGTTCCCGCCAAGCCCATAATTAGCAAGGACTACCACATAATTAGCACCGACCGGGATTTGGATAAGCTTATCAGCCAGCTGCTGGCTGCCAAAGAATTCGCGGTTGACCTGGAGACTTCCGCCAAAGAAGTTATGGCTTGTGAGCTCGTCGGCATCTCACTATCATTAACGCCGGGTGAAGCCTACTACATACCGTTGGGACACCGCGGGCTAAGCCAGATATCCCAGCTGCCGCTAACTCAAGTTACTGCCAGGCTTAAGCCGGTGCTTGAAGATGCCAAAATCCCCAAAATAGCTCAAAACGGCAAATTCGATATGACGGTACTCGCTGAATACGGCATAAAGCTGGAGAACCTGGCTTTCGACACCATGCTTGCCGCCTATTTACTGGGTGAAAAATCCCTGGGGCTTAAAGCGTTGGCTTTCAATAGACTGGGAGTGGAAATGACGCCCATTACCGATTTAATCGGCAAGGGACCCAAGCAGCTCTCTATGGCGATGGCGACTATTGAAGAGGTGGCCGACTACGCCTGTGCCGATGCCGATATTACCCTCAGGCTCAAAAGTGTGCTTGATACAGAGCTGCGAGAAGAGGGATTGTGGCAGCTTTTCAGCGAAGTGGAGATGCCTTTAGTCCCGGTGCTGGTATCTATGGAAAGAAACGGTGTGGCTATAGACGTTGAACTACTGCAGGATATGTCCCACAGCCTGGGAAGGGATATGCTGAGGCTGGAAGCAGAAATATACAACAGCCTCGGCCACAGGTTCAACATAAACTCGCCACAGCAAATGTCCATAGTCCTTTATGAAGAGCTAAAGCTTGACAAGCCTCGCAAAACGAAGAGCAGCTCCACCAAAGCTGCAATGCTCGAAGAGTTAAAAGGGGCTCATCCCATCATTGAACTTATCCTGCAATACCGCCAGCTAGCCAAGCTGAAGTCAACTTATACGGATGCCTTCTGCGCGCTGGTAAACCCCAAGACCGGCAGGCTCCATACCAGCTTCAACCAGACCGGTACCACCACCGGCCGGCTTTCCTCCAGTGAGCCCAATATGCAGAACATACCCATAAGAAGCGAATTAGGCGGCAAAATCAGGCAGGCTATCATCGCTGAGCCTGGATGGCAGCTTCTGTCCGCCGATTATTCTCAAATCGACCTCAGGGTGTTGGCCCACATCTCACAGGACCCAGAGCTTATCGCTACCTTCCTACGGGATGAAGACGTTCACACCGCTACCGCCTCCCGCATCTTCAACGTCCCCGAGGACAAGGTGACCACAGAGATGCGCCGGGTAGCTAAGACCGTCAACTTCGGCGTCATCTACGGCATGAGCGACTACGGTCTGGAGCAGGCCACCAGTTTCAGCCGTCAGGAAGCCTCTGGGTTTATAAGTGCCTACTTCGAGAAATATCCTAAGGTCAGAGAATATATCGAGAACACCAAGACTCAGGCCAGGGAGCTGGGGTACGTGCAGACGGTGATGGGCAGGAGACGCTATATTCCCGAACTCAAATCCCCTAACGGGCAGGTAAGACAAGCTGCCGAGCGAATGGCAATCAACATGCCGGTACAGGGAACATCAGCCGATATCATCAAAATCGCCATGGTCAACATCCACCGCGAGATGGAAGAGCACAACATGCGATGCAAAATGACGCTTCAAGTGCACGATGAACTGCTTTTCGAAGTGCCACCTGAGGAAACAGACCGGATGAAAGAGCTGGTATCCCGAATAATGCCGCAAGCCTTAAAGCTCAGCGTGCCGCTAAAGATTGACATCAAGGTAGGCAAAAACTGGGCCGAGATGGGATAAAGTAAGAATCAACCATATCAGAAGAATCTGATAGGTTTTCAGAGCCTCTCCCGTAGCTCTTTGGCTGCTTTGGTGAGCGCGGGGTCAGTGGATATTTCAATGCACTTATCTAAATCAGCCCTTGCTTGCTCCACATCACCCTTCCTGTTATAGGCGAAACCACGATTAAAGTACACCTTGGCCAGGTTCGGGTCCAGCTCAATCGCCTTGTTGAAGTCAGATATGGCTGCGTCGTACCCTTTTTTATCACTATACATAAGGCCACGGTTGTCATATGCCACAGCCAGCTTCGGGTCTAATTCGATAGCTTTACTATAATCAGCGATGGCCCTGTCATACTGCATCTGGCCGGCATAAGCCAGCCCCCTGTTGTTATAAGCCATGACAAACCCCGGGTTAAGTACAAGCGCCTTGTCATAATCCACGACAGCCGTTTGAAATTGCCCTTTTCCAAGGTACACATTACCACGGTTGTAATAGAACTCGGCATTTTTTGGATCCAGCTCAATGGTTTTGTCAAAGTCGGCAATGGCTTCGTCGAACCGACCTTTCGTTTGATAGATAAGCCCACGGCCGTTATAGCCGCCGGCAAGCTGTGGGTCGAGCTCAATCGCCTCACTGTATTCCGCGATGGCTTCATCGTATTGCCCTTGGTTATAGTATTCATTACCTTTGTTGACATGTTGTTGAGCCGGACTGGCGCAACCGAACTCTATCATCAAGGTAGCCAGTACTGAGCAAATCGCCAGGATTAGCAATCTTCTGTTTTTCATCCTGATTTCCATTAAATTAGAATTATACCCAGCAAATGTTTAACACACAAGCACTTTAGGCTACAATACGAGTACCTATCAACCGCAATGCGTCTAAAGGTGGTTATCAAACATTGCCCGAACTGCCTGAAGTAGAGACCATAAAGAACGAGCTTTCGCCTCATGTAATCGGCCGGCGATTTACCGACGTCACCATCTGCGATGCCAAGCCGGTGAAACGACCTTCAGTCGATGAGTTCCGCCGTGGATTGATAGGGCAAAGCATAAACGACCTGGAGCGCCGCGGTAAATATCTCATTTTCCGCATCTCCAGTGGCGCCGCGCTGGTTATCCACCTCAAAATGACCGGTGCCCTGCTGCTGAATCCAGAGCAAACTGACCGCTACGCCAGAGTTATCTTTCGCCTTGACGACGGCAGCCAGCTTGTTTTTACCGACCGCAGGCGGCTGGGAGCGCTGTGGCTACTGGAAAATGCACAGGCTGTTATCGGCAAGCTGGGACCTGAGCCGTTAGACCCGGAGTTCACCGCCCAGACCCTGGCTGAGCGACTGCACAAACGGCAGGCACCTATAAAGGCTGTTCTTCTCGACCAGGGATTCATGGCCGGCATCGGCAACATGTACGCCGATGAAGCCCTGTTTGCTGCCAAAATTCACCCGCTGCGGAAAGCCAACAGCCTCTCAACTCAAGAAATTCGAAAACTACACAAAGCGATTGTCGATGTTCTGCAGGCAGCCATTGACAGTAAAGGTGCCAGCGTTGATACTTACAAGCGGCCCGACGGACGGTTGGGCACAGCGCATGACAACTTCCGTGTGGCTCATCGTGGCCGCAAGCCATGCCCTGTCTGCGGCACTCCCATACAGCGGCTTGCCGTTAGAAACCGCGGCAGCTATTTCTGCCCCAAATGCCAGGAGTCATAGATACGCATAGTACGATACAAACAGGGTTGCTTAGTCACCAACAATTTTGCAACTGGACGCGTTATTAACAGGATAAGAATTCTCCAAAATGACCACATAATACCTAGTTAAAGGGATTGACAAATTTGACAAAGATAGTTATATTGAATGCCAAAAGTTTTACTATCTGGGAAAGGAGCCATAGGCCATGGCGAAAACAAGTCCAACGAGAAAAGTGAATAAACCCAAGACCCAGACTCGAAGAGTAGTTAGGCGCGTAGTAGAGGAACCTGAAGAAGTCGAAGTTGTAAGAGTCGAACATAAGGGAACCAGATGGCTGGGGGCAAGTCCCTGGGTAGTAATCATCGGCGTTATTGTACTGCTGCTTATTCTCTTTGTGCCGATGTTTTCTGCAACAAAAACGGTACAAAAAACCGAGACGATAATGGTGCCGGTGCAAAAAGAGAGACAAGAGCAGGTGACAGTTGATGAAACCATTAACGTCTACACGGGCTGGCTCCAGGTGGGAGGGGGAACGATAGAACGCACAGGCTACTACATTGAGTATGACACCTGGGGCAACCCATATTATGTTCCCTATACTTATTACGACAAAGCGGTGGGGACAACGATAACTGTTGACCCGGTCGATCAAGTTGTACAAATGCAACAAACGAGAGGGCCCGACAACACCTGGGTTATCACCCTAACAGACTATGACGGGTCACAGGTCGTGCATAGGGACATAACATCTTATGACTTGACTAAGACCGGGCAAGCTACGGTCAAGGCCAACAAAACTGTGTCCACACCATATACTGAACAGGTGCCTCAGCAAGTAACCAAAGACGAGCAGATCAAGGTTCGCGTTAATCTGATAAACCTGATATTCGGCAATTATTAGTCTCATCCCAGGGTGGACTTATAGCCATGCCCTGAGCTCCTATTATGTACAGCTTGCAATGCCTCCGTTTCAGACGGATAGTTATATTAGTTCATTCATAAATAATATAATGCTCCACTTTTAAGCGAAGCGCCGAGTCCCTAATCAATTTTAAGAAGTTCCCAGCTTGGCCAAAGCCATTTTCAGCCGCTTAAGGCACCGCTCCTTATCTAACACCTCCATGGTTTGAAACAAAGGCGGCGCTGCTGTCCTCCCCGTAACCACCACCCGCAGCAGGCCAAAAAACACGCCGGTCTTCAATTTGAGCTCATCGGCTAACGGCCTGAAAACAGCCTCCAGAGAAGCTGCATCCCAATTCTTCAAATCATTCATCTTATCAGCTGAAACCCGGAGGCTTTTAAGGGCTTCCTCTTTATCGATTTTGCCCAATAACAGCCCCGCATCATATTCCAGTTTATCTACGAAGAAAAAATCGCTTAACTGTGGCACCTCTGCTAGAGTCCTGGCCCGCTCCTGAACCAGGGGTATAATCCGGCCTATGTAGCTAACGTCTAATGGACGTTTGACTTCAGACGGCAAACCTTTCTCTAAAAAGGACATGGCTCTGCGCGTAAATTCTTCCAAACTCAAGCCCCTGAGGTAAACCCCGTTCATCCATTCCAGCTTGTCTTTATTAAACACAGCGGCAGTCGTGCTTATTCGCTCCAAAGAGAAATGCTTTACTATCTCGTCCGGCGTTAAAAGCTCCGTCTTGTCATCCAATGACCAGCCAAGCAAAGCTAAAAAGTTAAACATCGCTTCGGGCAAGTAGCCCTGCTCTTTGTACTCAATTATAGACGTGGCTCCGTGCCGCTTGCTCAACTTCGACCTGTCCGAACCCAAAATCATAGGCAGATGGGCAAACTGAGGCGGCTGCCAACCGAGGGCTTGGTAAAGCAGGACATGACGGGGCGTGCTGGATAGCCATTCATCGGCCCTGAGAACGTGTGAAATCTCCATCAGGTGGTCATCCACGATATTGGCCAGATGATAGGTAGGATAACCGTCAGATTTAAGTAGAACGAAATCGTCCAGCGTGCTGTTTTCAAATACTATCTGCCCGCGCAGCAAATCATCGAAAGAAGTCTGGCCCTCCAGTGGTGACTTGAAACGCACCACGGGGATAGTCCCGCTCGCCTCCTGTTCAGCGCGTTCCTTTTCTGTAAGATTGCGGCAGTGGCGGTCATAGCCCGGTGGCTGCTTTCGCTTCATCTGCTCCTGGCGCATCGACTCCAGCCGCTGTGGAGAGCAATAGCAACGGTAAGCAAGCCCGTTGTTCAGTAGCCTGTCAGCCGCTTCACGATACAGTTCTAACCGCTGTGACTGGAAATAGGGGCCTTCGTCCCAATCAAGCCCCAACCAGTGCAGGCTATCCAGAATAACATCCGTGGCGCCTTCAACCATACGAGCGACATCGGTGTCCTCGATACGCAAAATAAAAACGCCGTGATTATGCCGAGCAAAGACCCAGTTAAATAGGGCGGTCCTGATATTGCCTAGATGGGGGTGGCCGGTTGGGCTGGGAGCGAATCGGACCCTAACATTTTTTTCAACCATAACTAGCCTGGCCTCGAGCATAAGGCCCGGTTAAAACCAACTGTCTTACAGGCAGCTTAACCACGTAAGTATCAGCAATCTTATCCTGTATTCCCTGCTTGCGACCATCAAACGCTACCCAGATGAAGCCGATGAACAGCGTTATCGCCGAGACGACGTATCCTAAACAACGACGTACCGCACATTGCCACTTAACTGGAGAACTGTCGGTTCTAATGACCTTTATCCCCACAGCCATCTTACCCGGCGTCTGACCCCGCCATACCCAAAAACCCAGCCAGTAAACAATTGATACGACTATACCGGTTGTCAACCATATTGCGGGAGCCGGAAAAAAGAAGGCTAAAACTCCAACAAAAGCGCCTAAAATTAAGAGGTCAATGACACCTGCCCCCAGTCTAATCCAGAAGCCAGCGTACTCTAAGGCAAACTCTTTTGGCTTCTTCTCCAACCTTGATTCCTTCCAAAAACGCTAGCTCGCCGGCATATCGCTGGATTTACTTAGGGTAACAAGTCATTTCATAAGATTTAAGTCATTAGAAAAATATTATGGAAAGATGCGGCGAATGCCTAACAGATTATTACGAAATCCCTATTTTTTGGTGAGGATACGATACATACCTTCGAGGTCGCTCAATCTTCGCCTGAGCCTCTCAGTTAGCTGTTCAGCCTGTTTAACGGCGTTCTTCACATCTTCCATATCGGTTTGGATTTTAAACAGCAACTCATTCCTTCGAACGGCGGAGTCAGCTTCAAAGGTCTCCAGATTGCCGAATTCACCGGTCTTATCCATTAGCTGCGAATATAATTCGCCCTCACGCCCCATCTGGTCCTTCTTTATCTTTTCGAAAGGTTTATCTGCGCCCTTCATATTGAGTACCTCTCTTCAAATACAATTTAACACATTATCTATGCATTAAGCAATAGCAGCTCGTAAATAGTTAGCCCTTTGTCCCTGATATCAATACCATGGCCTGTTTCAAGTCCGGAGGTAGCTCACAGGTGAATTCTCGGTACTGCCCGCTGGCCGGCATGCAGAAACCCAGTCGATAAGCATGGACGAACTGCCGCTTAACATACGGCGACCTGACGCCGTATACGGCGTCGCCGACTACCGGATAACCGATAGCTGATAAATGGACTCTTATCTGGTGGGTACGGCCGGTCTCGGTAGTGATATCAAGCAAAGTGTAGCCATTTAGATATTCCTTAACCTTATATCCGGTCCTGGCTTGTCTGCCGCTGGTAACGACCGCCATACGTTTGCGATTAGACGGGTCACGGCCGAGAGGAGCATCGATAATACCCTGACCGGGGGTCAGCTTACCTTTGACTAAGACCAGGTAACCTTTTGACACTGACCGGTCTTTGAATTGATTAATCAGATACTGCTGGGCGCGACTATTCCTGGCAATAATCATCAACCCTGAAGTATCTCTGTCCAAACGGTGAACTATGCCCGGCCGCATAGCGTCGCCAAAGCCAGCCAAATCGGGGCAGCGCGCTAAAAGGGCATTGACCAGCGTATGAGAGGTGTGTCCCGGAGACGGATGAACGACCAGCCCGGCCGGCTTGCATATCACCAGCAGGTCATCATCTTCATAAATCACATCTACCGGAATAGGTTCGGCAGCCAGCGAGACTTTTTCGGGAGGCGGCAAAGCAACGTAAATCTTGTCACCAACGCTCAATTTCTGGCTTGGTCTGGCTGCAAAGTCATTGACCAAAATAAAGCCCTGTTTGATTAGTTTCTGAAGAATAGAGCGGGATAATTCAGGGTATTCTCCAGCTAGATATTTATCCAGGCGAACTGATGACTCAGTGACCTGAAGTATTTTAACTTCCGGCTTTGGAGGAACTACCATCTGCCTTTCTAAATGTCAAAAATATAAAAACAACCAGCGCTATACTGCCAACTGTTATGGCTGAGTCAGCGACATTAAATGACGGCCAGTGATAATCATGCCACAGGCGAACATCAATGAAGTCGGTAACATAACCGAAACGAAAACGGTCTATCAGATTGCCTATGGCACCACCAAAAACCAGGCCCAGAGCCGAAACACCCAACAAATTGGACTTAGAAAAATAGCGATAGAACAATAAAATAGCTACTACTCCGACTACGCCGATAAGAGTTAGCAGAAAAGCCCGGTTTACAAAAAGGCCAAATGCCGAACCGGTATTTCGCACATTGGTCAGGCTCAGGCAACCAAAAATAGGCACCGATTCATAAAGAGCAATGTTAGACCTGACCCACAGCTTGGTTATCTGGTCTAAGGCAACTACGCAGGCGGCAATGATGAGGAATAACCCTCCCCGCCACCCGCTACCTTGTCGTTCTACCTCTGGCATCCTTCGCCTGGCTGGCTTTACATTTGAGACACAAGCTCGCCTGAGGCAGTGCCTCAAGCCTGGCTAGCTCTATTGGCTGACTACATATGTCACATATATTATAGATGCCAGCTTCATATTTTTTGATAGCGTATTCCACCTCAGCCAGAGCGTCATTCAGACGTCTCTCCAGAGCCAGCCTCTTCTCCAACTCAAAAGCTTCAGTAGCCCCTTCATCCCTCTTGCCGAAAGGACTGCCTTCACGCTGCTCATCGGCAGATTTCTCCTCAACCTTCAACCTCTGAAGCTCAGATTTCAGACGTATCTGCTCTTTTTTCAAACGCTCATGGAGCTCAGTAAGATTAGCCATCTCACAAAACCAGTATCGATTGCTGCGCGAACTATTCTAGCCCACGCCAGATACGAAAGCAAGCTAGTCAAGCATCATACGCAGCTGTCGTATGGTGCTTACTGCTTGACCACGCCAGTGATTATTCGCGAATATGAAAGTCTTTTCGGCAAGGCTATTTAATTTGCTAATCCGCGGCAGCCATCCATTCAACTCCTCGGCTGAATACGTGTAATCATATCTTTCATAAGCGTACTGATGCTGCCACCACTTAGCCACGTTACGCCCATGAAAACGCACGTAGCCTACGTCGCTGGTAACCTCAGCTAAAGGAGGTAACAGCTTGGGTAGCTGCGGTTCATCGACGCAGCAGAAACCAATGTTATGCTTTCGCAGCCAATCAAAGACTTCCGGCTTCAACCACTGAGCGTTTCGAAATTCGACCACCAGTGGTAAACCTTTCAGCCATTCACGAAAAAGTGCCAAGTAACCAAAATTCTGTCGACTGAAGCCAAAACTAAAAGGAAACTGGGCCAGTACGCAGCCCAGCTTACCGGCATCGATAAAAGGTTGCAGCATGTGAACAAAAGCCCCAAAAACCCTATTATCTTGCTGACGCTGATGCGTCATCTCCTGATTTGCCTTGACCGAAAACAGAAAGCCTTCTCCCGTTTTATGAAGCATGGCTTCTAAAACAGAAAGCTTGGGCAAAGCATAATATGTAGAATTTAGCTCCAGGGCATTGAATTCCCGGGCATAGTAACCAAGCCAGTCTCTACGAGGCATCCCGCCAGGGTAGAAATTACCTACCCAATCGTTGTAGCTAAAGCCGGACGTGCCCAAATAAAGCATAACTTAGCCTAGTAGAGCATCAAATGAAAACAAAAGCTACTCAGTTAAATGAAGCCGATGTAAGTAAACGTTTGATTTCTTACGAAGTTACAGCCTGAATTATGGCCTATATCCCGACTATAATCAGATAAATCCCCACCAGATAGTTCAGTATTCTGGGAAAAATCATTACGACAATGCCGAAGATAAGGGCTAATATGCCCATTATCAGGCCACTCACGGGCTGTATCGTGATACCCAGCATAATACACTACCTACCTTTCAAGAGGCCCGTTCTGTCAGGCTGCGGCAAACGGTATTTGTCGAATCGAACGGTAATTCTACTACTTATTTATGAGTGCCAGTATACCCCATACGATGAGAAAAATGCCCAGGACCCATCTGGCGGCATCAAACCAGAATAACACCAGGATACCAGCGATGATGGCTAATATCGCCATAGCCGTACTGCTGATGGTTATACTTCTTTTGGCCATAAAATTACACCTCCTTCGATTTGGTTTCACTTCTCATATTATTGATTTTTAGATATGCTGTCAATATCAACAAGCATACAAAATAAATATAGATATCCTTCCAATGAATTGCTGAGGAGTACTAAAAAACCAGCGGCGGAATGGTGTACTTTGGTAACCAATCCGCCGCTTTGATAACTAAGTTTAAATGCGAAGGAGCCTTATACTTCTCTGAACTCGCCCTCTACGGTACCTTCCTCGCTGCCGCCAGGAGGAGGTCCGCCCGGGGCTTCACCAGGGGCCTCACCGCCGGGAGCTCCACCGGGTGGAGGTGTTGCACCAGCTTGCCCGTATACAGCGGAGCCGATTTTTTGCATAACGCTGGATAACTCTTCTGTGGCACTGCGCATGTAATTCGTGTCGGTACCTTGAAGAGCCGAGCGCGCCGCAGCTATCTTGCCCTCCAACTCCTGTTTCAAGTCTGCCGGAATCTTGTCACCCTGCTCCCTTAGCGTTCGTTCAGCAGTATAAACGAGTGAATCCGCCGTATTTCGGGTTTCCACCTCGTCTTTCTTTCTGGCATCGTCAGCGGCATGGGACTCGGCGTCTCTCCTCATCTTCTCCACTTCGCCTTTGCTCAGACCACTGGAAGCAGTAATGGTTATCTTCTGCTCCTTGCCCGTGCCTTTATCCTGAGCCCGAACATTTAAGATGCCATTGGCATCAATGTCAAAGGTAACCTCCACCTGTGGAACCCCTCTTGGGGCCGGTAATATCCCGTCTAGCATAAAGCGCCCTAAAGTTCGATTGTCGGGGGCCATCTGGCGCTCGCCTTGCAGCACATGGATTTCCACGCTAGCCTGATTATCGGCCGCTGTGCTGAATACCTGGCTCTTCGAGGTCGGGATAGTGGTATTCCTAGGAATAAGCGGTGTGGCTACTCCGCCTAGCGTTTCAATGCCCAAAGTAAGCGGCGTGACATCAAGCAGGAGAACATCTCTCACCTCTCCCTTGAGCACACCGGCCTGGATAGCTGCACCCAATGCCACCACCTCATCAGGATTAACGCCTTTAACCGGCTCTTTTCCAAAAAACTGACGTACCATATCCTGAACTTTAGGCATCCTCGACTGCCCACCGACCAGAATCACATCGGTTATCTGAGCCGTGGTGAGTTTCGCGTCAGCCAAGGCTTTGCGGCACGGCTCAATACTTCTTTCCAGCAAGTCCATGGCTAACTGTTCCAGTTTGGCTCGTGTCAGCGTTATATTCATGTGCTTTGGCCCGGAGGCGTCGGCCGTGATAAAAGGCAAATTTATCTCTGTCTGCCCGACTGTGGATAGCTCACGCTTGGCTTTTTCGGCAGCATCCTTTAGTCGCTGCAACGCCATTCTGTCCTGTTTCAAGTCCACACCCGATTCCTTCTTAAACTCATCGCACAGCCAGTCCATTATTTTCTGGTCGATATCATCGCCGCCTAGATGCGTATCGCCATTGGTTGACTTAACCTGGAATTGGCCTTCACCAAGTTCAAGTATGGAAACGTCGAACGTGCCGCCGCCGAGGTCATAGACTGCGATAGTCTCCTCTCCCTTTTTATCCAGCCCGTAAGCTAAGGCCGAAGCGGTTGGCTCATTTACTATACGTATCACATTTAACCCGGCAATCGTGCCGGCATCCTTAGTTGCCTGGCGCTGACTGTCATTAAAATAGGCCGGCACCGTAATGACTGCATCAGTGACCTTCTCGCCCAGGTAAGCTTCAGCATCAATTTTCAGCTTCTGTAAAATCATAGCCGAGATTTCCGGCGGGCTATACTGCTTACCCCCCATCACCACCCAGGCATCACTATTACCGGCTTCGATTATTTTGTAAGGCAACCGCTTTATGTCATACTGGACTTCGGAATCTTTGAATTTTCGCCCCATCAGACGCTTGATGCTGAAAATCGTGTTTTCCGGGTTAGTGATTGCTTGCCTTTTAGCCAACAATCCCACCAGACGTTCACCCTTTTTATCAATAGCTACTACCGAAGGTGTCAGCCTCTCCCCCTCTGCATTGGGAATTATTTTTGGCTCACCGCCCTCGACAACAGCTACCAGACTAAAAGTAGTTCCTAAATCAATACCAACTGCCTTAGCCATCATAGCCTCCTTCACACACTAAATTTTTCATGATTGTTTTTATTTTTCTGCCCCCGTTTCGTTTATTAAATTTTCCCCAGGCGCCTTAGCCGTTTCAGAGTTCGACGTTTCTCCACCCTTCCCCACCACCACCTGCGGCGCACGAAGCAACCTGTCTTTAATCATGTACCCTTTTCGAACTTCATCCAGTATCATACCTTCCGCCCCATCGCGCTGCACTACCGCTTCATGACGGCTTGGGTCGAATGTCTCGCCAACGCACTTCATTTCTGTCAGCCCATGTTTACCTAAAACATCTAACAACATTTTTTGAATTTGTTTGAAGCCTGTAATCCAGCTGAGCCCTTTACCCGAAGGGTCAGCCCCTTCAAAAGCACGGTCAAAAGAATCGAGCACTGGCAATATATCGCAGACCAGCGTGGAGTTAGCCCAGTTTACCATATCTTTTTTCCCCTGTTCTTCACGTGCTTTATAGTTTCTAAAATCGGCCTCAGCCCTCTGCCAGTTGGCCAAATATCTCTCGGCTTTCTCCTTCTCCTGAGCCATGAGTTGTACTAAAGACTCGGTATCATGCGCCTCCGCTGCGTCAGACACTTTATCATCGAACGTACCCCTTTCTTCTTTAGCCAACAAAGCCTCCTATATAAATTTCAGTCGCTGCGGCTAACACCGGCCACTAAATCGCTCAATATCCCCGATATGTAGTCCACTGTAGAAATAGCTCGGCGATAATTCATACGTGTAGGACCGATTATGCCAATGGTACCGCCTATCTGGTCGGGGATACCATAGCGGCGGAAAACCAGGCTCAAATCACGCAATGTCTCATTTCGATTCTCTTCACCGATTACTACTTGAACTCCAAAATCGTCTGACCGCGGACCGAAAGCCGTGCTAAGCCAATTTTTCGTCTCCATCAATTCCATAATGCTTAACATCCTGTCTTTTTCAGCAAACTCGGGTTGCCCCAGCATTAAGCGCAGCCCTTCAAGATAAGGCTGCTCGTATTCCAGTTCGTCTTCGGCGGACATCATATCAATCACGGCTTCAGTCACTTGCGCCTCATCCGAAGGAAGCTCCAACTTCTTATCCGAAATCTCGGAACTCGTTAATCCGGAAAAAACGGTGTTCAACTTATTAGACATAATTGTCAGCCGCTCTTGCGTTACCGGTTCCTCGAAGGACAAAAGTTGCCGCTTTAATATCGCCTCGCCTAGGACCAAAACCATTAAGGCCATAAACTCCTGCAAGGCTACTAACTCTAAGTGTTTAAACCGGCACTGTCTCAGCTTGGGCAAGGTAACCAAAGCCGCATTTTTGACCAGGCTTGCCGCGATAGCCGCTGCCAGCTTCAACCATTTCTCAAATTCCTTTTCCACCTCGCGGAAAAGTTTTCGAATTCGATCTTGCTCCCGCTGGTCAAGCTCAGTTTTTCTGGTCAACGATTCGACGTAATGACGGTACCCTTTATCCAAAGGCACGCTGCCTGCAGAGGTATGAGGCCGGGCAATATAGCCTTCCTCTTCAAGATACGCCATATCGTTACGAATCGTTGCCGGACTTACACCCAGTTTGTAATTACGAAAAATAGTTTCCGAAGCTACCGGCACCGCTGTATCAATATATTCGCTGACTATTATTTTCAGAACAGCTTCTCTTCTTGCAGTTAAACCTTTCAACATTTTTAGCACTCTCCCTCCAAGACTGCTAACTACTATAATTTACCACTATATTAACAATATGTCAAAATCAATTAGGAAACAAGTAAGGCGGCCTTACGGCCGCCTTACAAAATCAGTCATCAAAGGACTTGGTGCTATTTATCAGAATAGGTGACCTCAAGGACAGCTTCCGACCACTCAATAAATTCAGCAACATTATTCCCGTTAGTCACTTTCATAAACAGGGCTTCTACCTGAAAGCGGGTAGAAGCTGCAGCAGCGACATTGGCTATTTCTTGAGTTACATCTAATGATGTCGGTTGCCTGGTCTGCAGGGTTACATTTATCAGATTGCTGCCAGTAAAATTGAAATTCGGAAGCTTGTCACCGTATGAGACCTTCCAGAATCGCAGCCCAGCAAGTCCGGTAGCGCTCGGGAACGGGTCACCAGCTATACTCCTTGTAGTGAGCCTCAGAGTTGCGTTTTGTATGTTTTTCCCTGCCAGATTCCAAACATTGAAGCTCCAGAAGGCATGATAGCCAATATTTTTATCATCATCTCCAGCCATGGTGCGGGAATTATCTTTATCACCACCAGAGTCTACCGTACCAGTCTCTTCAGCCACCGGCGTGATAGTTACTGTCCTCACCGCCGCTGATACTGTAACCATCACATCGCCTCTAGTTTCGCCGCCTTTGCCATCGCTGACAACTACTGTGACGTTGTAGTTTCCACCCTTGCTAGGTGCTATCCAGGTTACCTTGTTACCCACTCCAGTGATACTTCCCTCGCTAGACGACCAGCTATAACGCACCACGTCTCCGTCAGGGTCAGTGGCCATACAGGTTAGCGTCGTGCTGCCTCCATACAGTATTCCAGACGGATTGGCTACTAATTCAGAGATTGCCGGCGATTGATTAGCACCAACCGTTACAGGTAAACTAGCCTGCATGGAGCCGCCTTTACCGTCGTCAACAGTGACCGTCACGGTATACGTGCCATAGTTTGGCGGAGCTTGCCAGATGACGATAGCACCAGCACCGCTAAAATTACCACCTGTGGCTGCCCATTTGAAATCCAGCCTGTCACCATCTGCATCCTGGGCAATGCACTGAATCTCAGTGGTGCCCGAAGGGTAAAGCTGCTGGTTTTGTGCGAGCAGGCTTGAGATGACTGGCGGCTGATTGCCGGTCGGTACCGGTGTTGTCACCGGTGGTGGCGGTGACTCTTTTGCACAAGCACCCCACAGCATTGTCATAACAGCCAGTACAACCAAGACTATTCCGAAAGCACTCCTAGAAAATCTCATCTTCCTTTGCCTCCTTCTACAAAATTATATTAGAACCCGGCATTGTCTACAACTAGGTCACAAATTTGCAATTCTCGCCATAACCGTTATTTCATGCTGGCTGCAATATCATAGCTTACTATCTTCCAGGCGTCGGGACCGACAGTTTGAACGCTAAAGTCCCACGTCTCGCCTGGCTGCAGATTCTGCTTAACTGCTGAAGCAGTGGCTAAAAGATTCTCATTTTTGTCATAGAAATTAACTGCTATCATGGCAGACCCTATGGTGGCACTGCCAACATTCTGAGCTCTGCCACGAACTACAGCCGTGCTTTGAGGTGCACCTCCCGTGAACTCATGCACAGTCATACTCTGGCTCAGTATTTTCAGTTCCCCTGAAAGCTCACCTTGATTGGCACAGCCAAAATAAGCAATGAGTAAAGGCAGAACTAATGTGATGGCTATGATTCGCTGTTTCATGTACTAGCCCGGTTAGCAAAGCCGGCAAATTGTGTTCCTATCGCCGACCGCAACAACTCAAGCAAACTAGCCAAAGTATATACAAGCCTCAATATTTTAGCAAGGCTGTACTCTATTCTGCCATTCACAAGTTAAATGTTGATATTTTAGATAACATATTCTAAACTATTAATTAGATGTGAATGTTTTTATTTAAAACATTCGGAGCAGACGCACTTGACAGCAAGTAGAGCAGAGCTAACCGAAGAAATCATCCGACTCCAGCAAATGAGCCATGCTATGGGGCAATACGCACCCGAGGCCTGGATGGGCCTAAACTTGACTATCGGACAGTTGAAAAGCTTGTTCTTCATTGATTCTGAAGATAGCACGAATTTCAGAAAGCTGGCAACTGCTCTCGGCGTGACTCCGCCTGACGTAACCAGAATAGTCGACCGCCTGGTTAAACAGGGACTGGTAAGTCGTCGGGAAAACCCTGAAGACCGTCGTATGCAGCTTTTACAAGCGACAAAAAAGGGAAAGTCTCTGCTGGCTAAGCTGAGAGAGAATAAGACCACCCATTTGTACCGCATGCTGACTCGTCTTAGTACGGAAGAACTCGCAAATATAGCGCAAGGTCTCGGCTCATTGGTCAGGGCTGCCGAGCTCCAACGAGGAGAAAAACTCAGATGAATGCCCAGCAATACTATTTTGGAGTGTAAAAACGGAAGTATATCGGATTACGTCCCAGGAGTTATAAGAGATGAGTAAAAAAACATATAGCGTCATTTTATCTACCCTGCTGCTCATAGCAATCTCACTGACCAGTTGTACCTCCAATCAACCCATCACTGAAATGCAAACAGTAGCTACGGTTAAAAGAGGTGACCTCGAAGTAAAGGTAGAGGCGAACGGATATATTGAGATGCCAGATGCAGTCAATATTTATTTCGATGCCACCATGTTCACGCCTCCTTACAGCGCCAGAATTGAAAAGATATATGTTAAGAAAGGCGATTTGGTTAAAGCCGGAGCTTTACTTGCCAAATTGGATGATGCTACTCAGAGAATGTCAACAGAATCCGCACAGTATGCGCTGGAACTGGCAATAAACAACGTGGTGCAGACGGTCTGCTGTGGTGGCACGCGAGCGCCTTCTTTTTACAGTGACGCAATAGCTTTATACCGGTTTGAATTCGCTACAGGTGAAATCCAGCAAGCGCAGACCTTACTGGCTGAAGGTGAATTCGAGCCGGCAGCTTCCCAAATAGCAATGGCCAAATATGATATCGACGCTGCTAAAAATGTGTATATTAACCCTGAATATCGCAACCTTAGAAGCGAGCTCAACGAGTTCACGGAACAAATGGTGTCAAACCACGATGTGGATACTGCTATTTTGAAACTGACTAATGAGGTTGATAATATCTCCGCAATCCAGGAACAAATTGGCGGGGGCAATTATAGCCAGGCAAGCAAGATGCTGGAATCGTTATTAAGGGATATGGCTGATACACAGTCCATAGTTAAACGGATTACTCATTCACCGGGAGCATATTCCTGCCCTGATACCTGCACCAGCTTCACTATTATCAATGAAGCACTGACTGAACTTGAAGAGGCAAAACAAATGGCCACTGCCAAAGATTTTGACGCCCTAAAGTTGAATGAGACACTTCAAATCGTTATGCATGACCTTGAGCTTGGAGATAAGGTACTGCAAGAAAATGTTTCCACCTATCGCCAGGGACTAAACCTGAAGGCGCAGCGCGATTACAGTATCAGCATCCAGACTGCACTAATCAACCTCGACCGTGCCAAACAGGCGCTGCTCAAGACTGAGCTGCTGGCACCATTTGACGGACAGGTTGTAGATATAAATTTACACGAAGGAGACATGATTACCCAGAGATACTCTGTAACCGGGTTGCCTATCGATACATATGTACTGAAGCTCGCCGATACGCGTGCAGTCAGTATGACCGGCATAATCGATGAAATCGACGTGGGCCGAGTATCCAAAGGCCAGGAAGCAACGGTTCTTATTGATGCGTTTCCCGGTAAGACTTTCGCCGGACTGGTACAATTCGTTTCACCGTACGGCACACTACAGACCGGCATTGCTACTTATAATGTTGAGATAGTACTCAACCCTGAGGCGGCTCCATACTTAACGGGAGGGCTAACCGCTACGGCCGAAATACTGGTCGATGAGCATAAAGATGTTCTGCTTATACCCAACAGTGCTTTACATGTACAGGGAACTGAGAGTTGGGTATACGTGATTAAAGAAGACAAGACAGGTCAGATAGAGCAACGTCAGGTGCAAGTCGGCTTGCAAAGTCGGACTCAGGCTGAAATTTTATCAGGCTTAAACGAAGGTGAGAAAGTATTACTGGAAACAGGTAACACGCCCGCCAGGTCACTTAATGGCGCTAACTAACGACTGCGACTACTTCGGAGGCATGTGTTATGGCAAATAAATTCAGCGACAGAATGAAATCAATGCTCTCATCCAGGACAGGCAAGATTATTTTCTTTACTGCCTGCCTCTTTGTTATTGGAGCCGCTGCTATCGGAGCTAATCTCTGGTATCAGAACTACAAATATGTAAGTACCAGCAACGCAAATATATCGGCGCCGCTGATATCTGTTGGGTCACTGGCACCATGTCAGATAATCAGCCTTGATGCTGATTATGGCAGCTATGTGGAAAAGGGACAGAGAATCGCCATCGTCGGTACACCTCGGTCGGATAATCCAATTACCATGCAGGGATTGAAAGACATTCCGATAGGTCGCAGCAATATTGAATCCCCGGTGAACGGGTATGTGGCTGCTGTCTGGACTTATCCCGGCGCGGTAGTCAGTCCGGGTCAACCGATAGTAACGGTGTACGACATCTCGGAGACATGGGTATTAGCTAATATAACTGAGGGAGATATTTACCGGCTCAAGCCGGGGCAAGAAGTACAGATTACCATTGACAGCCTTGGTGGTGCCGTTTTGCAAGGTCACGTGGAAGGTATCGCAGCGGCTACCGCTGGCACATTCTCACTTATACCCCAGAACAACACCACGGCTAACTTTATCAAAGTGGCTCAGGTGGTACCTGTAAAAATTACCATTGAGAACCCGGGAAGGTACATTCTAATTCCAGGCACTTCTGTAGAAGTAAAGATAGCTATAAAGTAGCCGAATAAGAAAGCACCATGCCCCAGACGACTGAATGGAAAATCTTACTGGCTGCCATAGCTGGCACCTTCATGGTCATCCTCGACCAGACAATAATGAACATTGCCTTGCCGCACATTATGGCCGTCTTCAATGTTCCTACAGACCATGCCCAGCTTGTTATTTCCGCGTATTTAATGGCGACAGCAATTACTACGCCGGCGGCAGCCTTCCTGTGTAACCGTTTCGGCACCAAAAGGGTTTTCATATTTAGCCAGGCAAGTTTCCTTCTTGGGTCGATATTATGCGGTATTTCCTGGAACGCCGACTCGCTGATAATATTCCGCATATTACAGGGTCTGGCCGGTGGGCTTCTCACTCCGACAGCCATGACTCTGCTTTTTCTCAATGTGCCGCCTCAACAGCGTGGCACAGCTATGGCAATTTTTGGTATCCCTATGATGCTTGGTCCCGCCATAGGTCCAACCCTCGGCGGCTATCTGGTAACCGATTGGTCCTGGCGTATGTGTTTCTATGTGAACGTGCCGGTAGTGCTTGTAGCCATCCTACTGGGTTTCACCTGGATTCGGGAGACGCCAACTATGCCGGCAGGCTTCGATTTTAAAGGATTCGCACTGGCAGCTACGGGATTCAGTTCAGTACTTTATGCTCTTTCTTATGCTCCTACCTGGGGGTGGGATGATGTACGTATCATGGGGTTGTTGGTCCTGGGCACTCTCAGCCTCATTGTCTGGATTGTTATGGAACTGCGGTCAGCCCAGCCCATGCTTGACCTTCGTATATTTAAAAACCGCGGCTTCTCGATGGCCACAGGATTAAATTTCGTAACTACAATAGGCCTTTATTCAATTACTTTTCTGTTACCACTCTTTCTACAGAATGTTCGGGGTCTGACAGCATTGGAAACAGGCATACTGATGCTTCCTGCTGTATTTGGCGCTATTGTTACCATGCCGCTAGCCGGACGTCTTTATGATAGGATAGGTCCCAAGATACCGGTTGTGGCCGGGCTAATTGTCGTGGGTGCCGCAACTTATTGGATGCGTACGGTAGATGTTACCACTCCAGACAATCTGCTAAGGTTGATGCTTTTCGTCAGGAGTATGGGAATAGGGCTGGCCATGATGCCTGTAATGACCTATGCCTTAGCCTCAGTAGAGCAGAAAATGACGGCACAAGCCTCGTCAATCATGAACGTAAGCCGGACCGTCTTCGCCTCACTGGGCATTGCCATCTTTGCTACCATCCTTACCAATCTCCAGAAAACAAACCTCGCCCTCATCTCGCAGACACTTACTCCCAGTTCTTCCGAGACCATGCATTTTATTTCAATGGTACAAGTCATACTTATGCAGGCAGGCCAGACATTGGAAGCAGCCAGGCAGACAGCGGTCTACCTGCTCTATCTATTAGCTAGTGCGAGAGCCGCGGTTTCTGCTTTTCAGACGGAATATATTATCGCCGCGGCAATCATTTCAATTGGCGTAATACCGGCTTTTTTCCTTCCATTCGGCCGGCAGCAGGGCACTCAAGCAGCCACCCCAATGGATTAGGCCGGATGTGGCAAGTTTGTAGCTATCCTCAATAGTCATTTTTCTAGCCACGCCCTGGTAAAAACGTAAATTGTTGACCTGATTTGAAGGTGGTGGTATCATTCTCTAAATCTTCTGGAGACTCAGATTGTCCGTTAATTCCAAACAAGATACCGAAATCGCGCGATTTCTTAAGCTAGAAGCTAGGCGGCAAAAGGAGACCATAAATCTTATTGCCGCCGAAAATTACGCCAGCCGAGCGGTGCTCGAGGCTCAAGGCTCTATACTAACCAACAAATATGCCGAAGGTTACCCGCATCGCCGCTATTATGCCGGCTGCCCCAATGTAGATGCTATCGAAAGCCTGGCAATCGAGCGAGCCAAGAAACTGTTCAACGCCCAGCACGCAAACGTCCAGCCCCACAGCGGCAGCCAGGCAAATATGGCGGCTTATTTCGCCTGTCTTGAGCCCGGTGATACCGTTATGGGAATGAGTTTAAGTCATGGCGGTCATCTGACTCACGGTGCTCCGGCTAATTTCTCGGGCAAATGGTATAACTTTGTGCCCTATGGACTCGACCCGAAAACTGAAAGGCTCGATTACGACAACATAGAGAAACTAGCTGTAAAGCACAAGCCAAAGCTTATAGTCTGTGGTGCCAGCGCCTATCCTCGAATCATTGACTTCCCCCGCTTCCGCAGGATAGCCGACGCCGCCGGTGCTCAGCTCGTGGCGGATATGGCGCATCTGGCGGGATTAGTAGCTGCTAAATTACATCCTTCTCCGGTACCCCATGCACAAATTGTGACCTCCTCGACTCACAAGACCCTGCGCGGTCCTCGAAGTGGTTTTATTTTATGTAAAGAAGACCTGGCTGCCAAAATAGATGCCGCTGTTTTCCCTACGATGCAGGGCGGACCACTGATGCACGCCATCGCAGCCAAAGCCATAGCCTTCTTTGAAGCCATGCAACCTGAATTCGTCACCTACCAGAAAGCCGTCCTGGAGAATGCTAGGGTTCTGGCCGCTGAACTTCAGAAGGACGGTTTACGTCTGGTATCAGGCGGCACCGACAACCACCTCATCCTCGTTGACCTCACCTCCACCGGCATAACCGGTATTACCGCACAGGAAGCACTTGAAGCCTCTGGAATTTTGGTTAACAGGAACTCTATACCTTCAGACCCCAGGTCGCCGCAGATAACCAGCGGCATCAGACTGGGCACACCAGCCATAACCACCAGAGGCTTCGGCCCCAGGGAAATGAAGCAGATTGCCTCTTTCATTATTAAGGTGCTCTCCGACCCCAAGGACAAAAAGATACAAAAGGAAATATCCGGACAAGTTGCCGATATATGCAGCCGTTTTCCAGCACCTGGAATCGACTAGGCAAAATTATTAATGAAATGTTACGCTAAATTGCATAATACGAAAGCGAAGTGACAACCAACCGCATTACCGCCGGGTAACAGCCCATCTCGCAAATCGCTCTAGAACATTCAAAGACTTTAGTAAAACCATGGAACAAAAAACTGCCATAGAAACCAGGGATTTAACCAAGAAATATGGTGAGCTTACCGCCGTCGATAAGCTAAACCTTACCATAGACCACGGTGAGGTATTCGGACTGCTCGGCCCCAACGGCGCCGGTAAAACAACCATAATCTCTATGCTTTGCACTATAGTGAGCCCCTCCTCTGGCACCGCCAGGGTCAATGGTTTTGACATACTGAAGCAGTCATCAAAGGTCAGACGCAGCATAGGTATCGTTTTTCAGGACCCGAGCATAGACGACCGCCTAACTGGCAGGGAAAACTTACAGCTTCATGCTTGCCTGTATGACGTTACAGGAGACCTGGCCAGAAAGCGTATAACGGAGGTTTTGAACCTGGTAGGATTAGAGGATAGAGCTGATTTCGCCATGAAAACATATTCCGGCGGCATGAGAAGGCGATTGGAATTAGCCAGAGGTTTGCTTCATCAGCCCAAAGTACTCTTCCTTGACGAGCCGACACTGGGGCTCGACCCTCAAACCCGTGAGCATCTGTGGGAATACATTGAAAACCTGGCCAGAACCACTGAAATCACCATTATCCTCACTACCCATTACATGGAGGAAGCCGACCAGCTTTGCCAACGGGTAGCCATCATTGACTACGGAAAAATCAAGGTCATCGACACACCGGCCAATTTAAAGACAGCTCTAAAAGGTGATGTCATAACCATCACTACAAACCAGCCTAAAAAACTTGCCACCAAACTGACCGAGCTCAGGCTCACCCACCAAATAGACTCCTCCAAAGATTCCCTAAGATTGACTGTACCCAATGCCGAAAAGCTCATACCCAGAATAATTAAAATTGCCACTGAGATTGGAGTGGAAGCCAGTTCCGTGTCCATCCACCACCCGACATTAAATGACGTATTCCTTTACTATACAGGCCGGGATATAAGAGAAGAAGAAGCCGAGCCATCATTCCGGACGTTTATGAGAAGAAGAGGGGGCAGATGAGCGAGCTCAGGAAAATTTACGGACTATGGCATCGGGAAGTGCTCAGATACTGGCGTGAAAAGTCACGGATTGTTTCCTCACTTATATTACCCTTGCTCTGGCTCTTAGTTTTTGGCAGCGGCTTACGCGGTATACAAGTGCCCGGTGCACAAACCTACCAAACCTATATATTTCCCGGCATTCTCGGCATGACCCTTCTTTTCACCTCTGTATTTTCCGGGATTTCCGTAATTTGGGACAGGGAATTCGGCTTCCTCAAAGAGATTTTAGTGGCGCCTGTATCCCGCACTGCAATCGTAATCGGTAAAGCTCTGGGCAGCGGAACGAGTGCCCTCATCCAGGGAACCATTTTGCTGCCTCTTTCGTTTCTGGTCGGTGTTCACCTGTCGCCGATATCTTTCGTGATACTACTCCCGACTATGGTTCTAATCTCCATTGGGCTGGTCTCCGTGGGGCTGCTTATGGCATCGCTAATGACCAGCCTCGAAGGTTTTAATTTCATCATGAGCCTGGTGATTATGCCTATGTTCTTCACCAGCGGAGCTTTGTTCCCATTGACCTCGGCTCCGGCCTGGCTGAGAGACTTTAGCTATATAAACCCGCTAACTTACGGAGTAGATGTCTTGCGCTGGGCTACTTTCAGCGGGGCGGATTCCTTACTACCAATTTATGTCGAGTTCCTCATATTGGTATTATTTGCCACAGCCATGATTGCAGCCTGTTCTTACACATTTGGTCTTAAAAAATAGGTCAGATTCGCCACAAGCCATTTAGCCTCCTTCACATTTTAGAGCCTCCTCCTATAGATTGGCTTGATACGCCCATTACATTTAATGTTTACGCAAACTTTACACAAGGATAAAACCAAGGCAACAATCGGCTGCTACACTGATAGTAGACTGTATGAGTTGACTCAGACCTTGGACTAAGGGCCCTGACATGGCCTGAAGTTAGCTTCCAGTCAAAATAAAGGAGGTCATAAAGCAATGAAAGGAATCAAGATTGTCCTTGCCACCGTATTGGTGGCTGTAATGCTCACCACGAGCCTGCCTTTTGTAGCCCTGGCTCAAGAAAGTGAAGCACCGCAACGCCAGGGTGTCCTGATGGCTCGAGTCGCCCAAATACTGGGTTTAGACCAGCAAAAACTGGTAGATGCGGTCAAACAAGCCCAGGGGGAATTGCCAAAGGAAACTCCCGACGCCAGACTTCAGGAACTAATAGCCAATGGCACATTGACCCAGCAGCAAGCCGACGAGATTAAGGTGTGGATGGAGTCAAGGCCGGCAGATGTTCCAAATGTCCGACCTGCAGAACTTAAAAAACTGCTAGATGAGGGCAAAATAACTCAGGAGCAGTTAGATGCTCTCAAGGCATGGGTAAAGGCCAGACCGGATATGTCGAAGATTCAGCCTCAGTTACTCAAAGAGAGGGTACAGAAAATCCAGGAAAACCGCGATGCACTGCTGACGCGCGTGGCTGGCATCCTCGGGATAGACAAACAAGACCTGGAAAATGCCTTTAAACAGGCTCAGCGTGAATTACGCGAGAGTGCTTTGGATACCAGACTCCAGGAGTTTGTAAATCAAGGCGCATGGACGCAGCAGCAGGCGGACGCATACAAAGCCTGGATAAAAGCCAGGCCAGATGTGCCGCCACTTCAACTCGGGCGCCAATTCGGACCACAAGGAGAGTAGGAAATACTATTCTTAATGATTTAACCGACAAAAACGATGTATTAGTTACGGTGGGCAAGCCGGGCACGGCCTGGCTTGCCAACATTTGGGACCGTAAGCATAGTAAGAGCCTTTGAGATATAATTACCAAGAGGTTTTCCGAGGTATGTAATGACAGCCATACTAGTCGTCGACGACGAACCGAACATTGTAGCCCTAGCCAAACTCTACCTTGAGCAAGAAGGTTATCGAGTGGAAGGAGTTGGCAACGGCAATGATGCGCTGTCCAAAATGAACTCAATTAAGCCCTCGCTCATCGTCCTGGATTTAATGCTGCCGGACATAGATGGCTTTGAAGTGTGCCGCGAGATACGAAAGAAAAGCGATGTCCCCATACTTATGCTCACCGCACGAAAAGAAGATGTTGACAAAATAGTCGGTCTCGAGCTTGGGGCCGACGACTACATAACAAAACCTTTTAATCCTAGAGAATTAGTAGCCAGAGTCAAGGCAATTCTCCGCCGCTACAAAGCCGGGCTCAAATCTGGAGAAGCCATTGAGGTGGGCAATCTACGAATCGACCCCGCCCGTCGCGAAGCAAGTATAGGTAAACAAGCGCTTCGATTACGAACCAAGGAGTTCAACCTGCTGGCAACACTGGCTCAAAACCTTGGAGTTGTACTGACCAGAGATAGACTTCTTGAGATTGTTTGGGAAACTGATTACTATGGTGAAACCCGAACTGTGGACATACATATTAACCACCTTCGGGACAAATTAGGTGGCGCCAACGTTTCCATAGAGACAGTCCGAGGTATAGGCTACAAGATGATACTGAAATCGCGGGCGTCTAATAGTTGAAAGTGAATTTGCCCAGGGAAGCCGTCCTATAGAGGTTTCGTATGAGCCTGCGGATGCGTCTTATTCTTTCATACGTTCTTATCATAGTTTTGTGCCTGGGTATAGTCGCTGCTTCGCTGGTAGTCTTACTTGGCGACCAAATTAACAGGCTGGCGATGGCACGCCTGGCAGACACTGCGCTGCCTATTTATGTTCAGTTCAGAGCCGCAGCTAGAGGTCAAGTTCCTCTGAACCAGGCATGGACTAACCTGCAGGAGATGTCACAAGAAACTGGCACGTACATCTTTTTACTGGACGCTGAGGACACGGTTCTTAAACAGGCGGTGCCGAAGGATAATTCCTGGACACCACCCTCTAAGCTTGAAATCCCAAAACCACCCACCGACAGGCCGACGCCGTATCGAGGAACTTATACAGCACCTGATGGAGAAAGATTCATATTTGTGGCCCAACCGCTTGCTGGATTGTTCAGACCAACCAATCCACCCAATCCGGAGACCCTAGTCCTGGCAGTGCCACGTAGTCAGGCTCTTGCCATCTGGGCTGACTTCGCTAAACCATTTCTCTGGGCGGGGCTTGTCGCCCTGGCTGTCTCCATACTTATAGCCGTTGTCCTGGCTCGCTCCGTCTATGTACCTATCCGCCGGGTGACAAATGCCGCTGAAGAAATAGCTCGCGGTAACTACGAACAACAGGTGCCGGTGGACGGCCCGAAAGAGGTAAAAGGGTTGGCTAAAAGCTTCAACCAGATGTCAAAGCAGGTGAAGCACTCTCAACAGATGCTTCGCGACTTTGTCGCCGATGTCTCTCATGAACTGAGAAGTCCGCTTACTTCCATAAAGGGATTCGCCCAGGCCATTGTCGACGGAACGGCTAAGGGCAAAGAAGCCCAGCTTAAGGCCGCCACCGTCATCGAGGACGAATCGAAACGTATGATGAAGCTGGTGGAGGAACTGCTCGAGTTTTCCCGACTTGAATCGGGCCAGGTAACTATGGTCAAAGAACCTGTGGATTTGAAAGAATTACTGCAGCAGTGCCACGAGATATTTTCCATGCACGCCGAAGAAAAAGACATAAAACTGAAAACGGACATTGAACCTTTGCCGCCTGTAATCGGCGATATCGACCGCCTGGAGCAGGTCTTCAGCAACTTGCTCGACAATGCCTTGAAACACACACCGGCCGGCGGTGATGTAAGCATCATTGCCCGGCATCCCAATCCTAATTTTGCCGAGATTTCCATAACCGATACCGGCCCCGGTATACCCGCAGAGCAGATGCGACATGTCTTCGAACGCTTTTACCGGGCTGACCCTTCAGCCGGCAAAGCTGGCGCCGGACTGGGCCTGGCTATTGCCAGACAGATAGTCCTGGCCCATGGTGGAGACATCATGGCTAAAAGCACGTTGGGCAAAGGAACAGAATTCGTGGTTAGATTGCCCGTCCAGTCCACGGTTTCCCCACAAACTTCTCGTAGCTAGGACACAAACTGCCCAACACACACTCCCTGCAGCGAGGTCGCTGAGCTTTGCACATCGTCCTGCCATGCTCTATCAACAACATGTGAAACTGATAGATATCTTGAGGCGGAACAAGCCTCTCAAGCAGCCCGTGCGCTTTCTCCACTGAAATCTTGGAATCAATCAAGCCTAGCCTTTTGGTGACCCGGAAGACATGTGTATCCACCGGTAAAGCCGGCATCCCCAGGGAGAATAGCAAAACTACGCTCGCTGTTTTCATGCCCACCCCGGGTAATTGCCTCAGCCAATCCCTGGCTTCATCTACAGGCAGCTTTCGTAAAAAGTCCAGTTCGAACCCGCCTTGCCTACGCCGTATTTCCTGCAGGGATTGCTTGATGTACCTGGCTTTAACTGTTCCCAGGCCACCGACTTTAATGGCCTCACGAATCCGACCGACACCGACATTAGCTATCTTTTCCCAGCCGTCAAAAGAGGCTAAAAGGTGCTTGAAAGCACGTTCGGAGTTTCTATCTGACGTGTTCTGAGAAAGAATCGTCTGAACCAGCACGGCTACCGGGCTCTTCCTTGCCCGCCACCGTTTCTCTCCATACTCCGCGCTCAACAACTTCAGCACATGTGCAACGTTCACTACAACCATCTCTAAAGTATTATACACTGAGGTAACATTCCCTTGAATTAGACGAGTAAAGTAGGGACGGGTCTTCAGACCTATGCCTACACCGCCCCTTGTCATTCTGAGCCCTTCATTACGCTCATTCTGAGCTTGTCGAAGAATCTCCACTCAGGGTAAACTCCGTGAAGAATCTCATAGTACACCAGATGTACTCCCTGAAGGGTCTAGACCCTTCACTTCGTTCAGGGTGACAAAATAAACTCATTGGGGCCAAGAATATTAGGACACGATAGCCTCATTGGTGCTATAATTATTTTACAAAAATAAAGGGAGAGTTATATGGATGAACTGAAGGTATTCACCGGCAATGCTCATCCTGCGTTAGCTCAGGCAATATGTGGCTACCTTAAAATACCTCTGGGCAGAGCTGAGGTCTTTGAATTCACCAATGAGAACATTTTCGTTCGTATACTGGAAAATGTACGTGAACGAGACATCTTTATCGTTCAGCCGCTGTCCACTCCAGTCAACAAAAATCTGGTGGAACTCCTCATCATGGTTGATGCTTTCAAACGAGCCTCAGCTGGCAGAATCACCGCCGTCATCCCATACTATGCCTACGGTCGTACCGACAAGAAAGACCAGCCCCGCGTGCCTATCACCGCCAGATTAATAGCCGACCTGCTTACCACCGCCGGCGCTAACCGCCTGTTAACCATGGATCTGCACGCTGCTCAAATTCAAGGCTTTTTCAATATACCCGTAGACGAACTAACTGCTCTCTTCATACTCAGCAATTACTGGAAGGAGAAAAAACTCGATAACCTGGTAGTGGTCGCCACTGATATCGGCATATCGGCGCGTGCCCGTGATATGGCAGCCAAGCTTAATGCCCGACTGGCAATTATCGAAAAGAGGCGGATAGGCAATGCTGACGCCTCGGAAACGCTCGATATCATCGGTCACGTCGAGGGAATGTGCGCTTTGACTATCGACGATGAAATAGACACCGCCGGCTCGTTGGTCGGAGCTGTGGAGACACTTCTGGAACACGGAGCCACCGAAGTCTACTCCTGCTGCACCCACCCGGTATTCTCCGGGCCGGCTATTGAGCGCATCGCCAAATCCCCAGTTAAAGAGGTTGTCGTTACTGACACACTTCCCAGCAATAAAAAGAAGAAGCTGGACAAGATAACCGTACTGCCCATAGCTCCGCTTTTCGGCGAAGCCATACACCGCATTCACACCGGCCTATCTGTAGGCGCCCTATTCGAGTAAAGAACCATGCTTAAGTGGCTAGGTAGCCTTACCGACTCCAACGAAAAAGAACTGAGACGCCTTGAGCCCATTATCGACCAGATAAATTCGCTCGAGCCAGACTTTCAGAAGCTCAGTGATGCTGAACTTCGTGCCAAGACCGATGAGCTTAAAGGCCGACTAAAAAACAACGAGACGCTTGATGACATACTGCCCGAAGCCTTCGCTGCCGCCAGAGAAGCTTCCAGGCGTACTATAGGTGAGCGCCACTTCGATATGCAGCTTATGGGCGGCATGGTTCTTCACCAGGGCAAAATTGCCGAGATGAAGACCGGCGAGGGTAAAACCCTGGTCGCTACCTTACCTCTATACTTGAATGCACTTACGGGCGAGGGCTGCCATCTGGTTACCGTTAACGATTACCTGGCACGGCGAGACGCCTACTGGATGGGCCCTATATATCATGCTCTTGGCTTAACGGTCGCCAGTATCTACCCGACACAGGGCCCCACCGACCAACTACCCGCCCTCATTTATGACCCTGATTACACGAGTGAAAAAGACACCCGGTGGCCCCATTTCCGTCCCGTCACCCGCCGTCAAGCCTATGCGGCTGATATAACCTACGGCACTAATAATGAGTTTGGTTTCGACTACCTCAGAGATAACATGGCTATAGACCTGTCTCAATGCGTCCAGCGCACGCTAAATTACGCCATCGTCGACGAGGTGGATAACATACTCATCGATGAAGCCCGCACTCCGCTTATTATCAGCGGCACTGGCGAAGAAGCCGCTCAAAAATACTACACCTTCGCCCGCCTGGTTCCTCAGCTCAAAAAAGATGAGGACTACACCGTTGAAGAAAAAGAACGCCAGACCTATCTCACCGACTCTGGCATGACCAAAATGGAAAAATGGCTGCGTCATGATGGCTTGCTTAAAGCTCCCAGCCTCTATGACCCGGCTAACTACAGCTTAACTCAATACCTCGAAAATGCACTGAAAGCCTACGTGCTGTTCAGGAAAGACCGCGACTACATGGTCAAAGACGGACAGGTCATCATCGTCGACGAGTTCACCGGGCGGCTCATGTTCGGCAGGAGATACTCAGAAGGGCTGCACCAGGCCATCGAAGCCAAGGAAAGGGTCAAAATCCAGCGGGAGAGCATAACCCTGGCTACCATCACCTTTCAGAACTATTTTCGTCTATATAAGAAACTGGCGGGTATGACCGGCACCGCCGCCACCGAAGCCGAAGAATTTCACAAAATTTACAAGCTTGAAGTGGTCGTTGTACCCACCAATAAACCGATGATTCGCATGGATAACCCGGACCAGATTTACAAGGACGAAGAAACCAAATTCAAAGCTGTTGCCAAGGGGATTGAAAATCTGCACCAGCAGGGTACGCCGGTACTCATAGGCACCGTCTCTATAGAAAAATCCGAGCTTCTGAGCGACCTGCTTAAAAGAAGAGGCGTACCCCACCAGATACTCAATGCCAAACAACATGAGAAAGAAGCCGGAATTATAGCCCAGGCCGGCCGCGTAGGTGCCGTTACCGTTGCCACCAACATGGCCGGGCGCGGTGTCGATATCATACTCGGTGGTATTCCTGCCGAGCGCGACGCGACAGAATGGCAGAAAGAGCACGATAAAGTAATCGAGCTTGGCGGTTTGCATGTCATCGCCACCGAGCGCCACGAAGCCAGGCGTATCGATAACCAGCTACGCGGCCGCTCCGGAAGGCAGGGCGACCCCGGCAGTTCCCGCTTCTACGTTTCACTGGAAGACGACGTCGTTCGTCGCTTCGGCGGCGACCGCGTTAAAGGCTTCATGGACTGGGCTGGCTTCGACGAGAACACGCCCATCGAGCATTCTATGGTCAGCAAAGCCATAGAGAACGCCCAGGTTAAGGTAGAAGGCTACCATTTCGACATTCGCAAGCACCTCGTTGATTTTGACGACGTGGTCAACAAGCACCGCGAGGTAATCTACGCCGAGCGAAGGAAAATCCTGGAAGGCGCTGACCTCAAGTCAAATATCTTATCCATGGTGTGTGCGGAAATCGAAAAACTGGTAGCCGCCAGTTGCAGCCATGACGCTATGGAATCAGACTTTACCGGCTTAATCGAAGAGCTATCCACCATCTTTACTGTACCACCGGATATAAATCCCAAATCGCTCTCACAGATGAGACCCAATGAAATCGCTGAAAAGCTTATCGAATACGCTGGACAGCTATACGAGCAGCGAGAGGCAGAAGTAGGCTCGGATACCATGCGCATTGTGGAGAGGTTGGTTATGCTGCGCTCCATCGACAGCTTATGGAAAGACCATCTAACTGAAATGGACCATCTGCGCCAGCAAGCTAGCCTATATGCTATGCGGCAGATCGAACCCATAGTCGTCTATAAAAAAGAAGGCCACGCCTTTTTTGAGAGCCTCATCGCCGGCATACAACATGATGTCGTCCACAATATATTCACGGTCACCATCCAAAAGAAGGAAGCTCCGGCCCAAAGGCAGCCTCAAAAAGTCGCCGTTCCCGCCGGTAAAAAAGTCGGCCGCAACGAACCCTGCCCCTGCGGCTCAGGCAAAAAATACAAGCACTGCTGCGGCAAATAGAGAGGAGGTGAAATTTGGAACGCAAATTCCATTTATTGATTTCTCCAAAGTTTTTCCAAAAAAGCCTAGAGTATGGTCTCTTTGGAGTGAGTGAGAGGAATTTGAATCAGCTTGCCAATGTTAGAAGTGGCGACATCGCATTTTATTATACCGCACACAAGATCGGCCCAAGAACTGAGGGCGTAATATACGGTCCGTTTGAAGTTATAAGTGGTGTATTCTTCAATGATCAACTCGTTTGGGCACCAGCTCCCAAACATCGCAACAGGGATAAATATCCCTTCCGCATCAAAATCAAATATCTGGAAGAACATGTTTGCTTAAATCCTGTACCCGTCCAAGCCTTTTGGGACCTAAGAGAAGAAGGAAAGATCAAGTCAATTATTGACAGTTCAGCTTTAATAGACAAGGCAGTATGTACATTACTACACCATGAAGGTATCCTTTTAATGCAAACCTTGCTACAGGCAAACCAGATACCAGGAATAGACATGTCTCCTTACAAGGGGCATGCTTTTCAGCAAAAGGAAATTGACATTTTTAAAGCCAAAGGCAAAGATATTCAAGAATTGAACATGGAAGCATATTTGGAGGCATATCTCCTTATGAATCCTCAAAAACTTCACCAACTTGCAGGCTTCGACGACTTCTCCGGAGCAAAATACCAAGTTGATATTTTAAATCAAGTAAGCACATTCATAGCTGGAGGAGCGATTGACATTGTCTGCCTATATAAAAAGCGGGTACTTGATATATGGCTAACCCTCAGTGCTGCAGTCTTTGAACTTAAAAAGGGAGTAATTGATCCGTACGTTGTTGACCAGCTTACAAGATATATTGAATGGACTGCCAGACTAATACCAGGTGCCAAGCACGAGATGATTAAGGGAATCATCATTGGCCGGGATTTTGGAAAGCAGACAAAAGCTAGAAATGCTGTCATCGAAAGAATTACAGACCTCGATAAGATATATTCTTTAAGTTGTTATATATACCATCTCTGTGACAAAGAAATTACCTTCGAAAAGTTAAAATAATACAGGAGTCAAAACATGCTTGACCGAGATGTTATCGAAGAGTACCTGGGCTGGGAATTCGATGAACTGGAGCTGGAAATGCCTGAGGAAATAGACAAAAATGCCCTTGTCGAAGCTTTTTGCCAGTACACCGAGGACGATACTTACGAGTGGCTTAAAGATAATTTCAAATCCTTCTTCAACCACGGCGACCCCGACTGGAATTGGATAAGGGAAAAGATTCAAGCCTCACCAGTTGAGCATTAATAGTGCTCAATTGCACACAAATTCTGCTCGGCCTATACTATTGATATACGGCCAATGAAAAACACCGCTATTGCCAAAGTATTCCAGGATATGGCTGACCTGCTGGAGCTTAAGGGAGAAAACAAATTCAAGATTAGAGCTTACCAGCGAGCAGCCAGGGCTATCGACTACCTGCCCAAAGAGATAGAAATCATGCTCGAGGAGGGCGAGGACTTGCAGACCATACCCGGCGTCGGCGAGGCCATAGCCAAGAAAACCATCGAACTCATTAACACAGGTAAACTGGGTGCCTACGAGGAACTTAAGGCCGAATTCCCCGAGGGAATAACTAAGCTACTCGAAATTCCCGGTATCGGACCCAAGACAGCAAACAGGCTTTCCAACGAACTGGGCATCATGTCCGTAGATGAGCTGGAGAAGGCTATTAAAGATGGCCGGGTGGCCAAATTGTTCCGCCTCGGCGATAAGACAGCCGATAACATACTGCAGCAAATTCAAGCCCTGCGCCGCAAAGACCAGCGTATACCCATAGGTGAAGCGCTGCCCGTGGTGGACGACGTGCTCGATGCCCTTCGAACTCTGCCCGGGGTGAAAAACCTGACCGCAGCCGGCAGCCTGCGACGCTTCAAGGAGACCGTGGGCGATATCGACCTTATGGGCACGGCCGATAACCCTGAAGAGATTATTAATGTCTTCATTAATCTGCCTCAAATAAGGGAGGTAGTGGCTAAGGGGCCAACGAAAGCCACCGTCATACTACCTGGCGGTCTCCAAGCCGATTTGAGGATGGTAGAACATGATTCCTTCGGCTCGCTGCTCCAGTATTTCACCGGCAGCAAGCAGCACAACATCACACTGAGAACCAGAGAACAGAAAAGGGGACTCAAGCTGAGCGAATACGGCATAACCGACGTCAAGACGGACAAGCTGGAGAAATTTGCTACAGAGGAAGCCTTTTACCGCCGCCTTGGCCTGCAGTACATACCACCTGAAATTCGCGAAGACCAGGGCGAGATTGAACTGGCTGAGAAAGGCGAAGTCCCGAAGCTAATAGAACTATCAGACATAAAGGGAGACATTCACGCTCATACCGACTGGAGCGACGGTCAGGATTCCATAGAAGACATGGCTAAATCCGCCAAAGCCCTTGGCTACCTTTATCTGGCAATAACCGACCATTCAGCAGGACGAGGCATCGCCCACGGACTAAGCGAAGAGCGCCTGCGAAAGCAGATACAAGAAATTATACGACTCAATGAGCATCTCAAAGGAATTCGGATCTTCACCGGCACGGAGGTGGACATACGCGCCGATGGCAGCATAGACCTGCCCGATAAACTATTAGCCGACCTGGACGTCGTGGTCGCCGCCATTCATTCAGCTATGAATCAAAGCGAGGAGCAGATAACAAGGCGCCTTGTTGGAGCCATAGAAAATCCGCATATCGATGTCATCGCCCACCCCACCTGTCGATTGTTGGGTGAGCGCGAGCCTGTCGCCGTCGACCTGGAAGCCGTCTTCCGAGCTGCCATAAAATACAACAAGGCTTTGGAAATTAATTCCATGCCCAGCCGACTTGATTTGAAAGATATTCACATTTACCGGGCGCGGGAACTGGGAGTAAAGTTAATCATGGGCACGGATGCCCATAGCACAACTCACCTGAGCCTGATGCGCTTCGGTATCGGCATAGCTCGCCGCGGTTGGTGCCAGCCTAAAGATATACTCAATACCAGGCCAGTAAAAGAGATGCTGGCCTTCCTCAGAAAGAATTAAAACATGCTTGCCACTATCGAATACGGACAGGTAACCCAGATTAGGCTGTGCCGCTATCCGGACAATCCTGGAGGCACTGTCTCCGCCTATCTGGTGGATGGCCTCTTGATAGACAGCGGACCGGCGCATACTGTCGAAGAGTTGACTGACTTCTTGAAGGACAAAGGATTGAAAACTGTAGTTAACACGCATCATCACGAAGACCATATAGCTGCCAATGCCTTGCTCAAAGAAAGATATGGCGTCGAGCTTCTGGCTCATCCGCTGGCGGTGAACAAAATCAACCAGCCAGCGACGCTTTTCCCCTATCAGGAAGAGGTCTGGGGCTATCCTATTCCCAGCCAGGTTAATAAAATCGGCGATACTGTCGCTACCCATAATTTTCTCTTTGACGTAATCTACACGCCGGGCCATGACCGTGACCACATCTGCCTTTTTGAGGCAAGCCACGGCTGGCTATTTAGTGGCGATTTATTCGTAGGTACCCGCCCCAACGTAGTCCGACCCCAGGACGACGTACGCCAAATCATCACTGACCTCAAAAAAGTAAAGGACTTAATGCCCCGATTACTCTTCCCTGCCCCGGGTAAAGTAATAGCTGAACCCGTGCCCGTGCTGGAACAGACCATCCGATACCTCGAAGATTTAGGGCAGAAGGTCACGGAGCTGCATGACAGAGGTTTATCTCCAGAAGAGATTATGAAACAGATTTTTGGCAATGAGGCTCCTTTAGCCGAGTTTACCCAGCAGCAGTTCTCATCACTAAATATGGTTAAATCTTTCCTTAAAACGGATTAATCAAAATGTCACCTGAAGATAACGAAAATATCACTACAACAGCCGACGGCGATGTCACAGCCATAGAGCACCTAAGGCAAGCTGTAGCCAGTGGCAAGCACTGGTATATAGCCCTGCTGGAGGCTACCAAGCTATGGAAGAGCGCTGAGGAGGATTATCAAGGTCGTCACTTGCGCTATTTGATTGATGGCGAGGCTTTCGACTGGCTATTACTGGCAGAGCGTCTCAGCGACGAAATAAGCCAGTATATCCCGGAAAAAGAACGAATCAATTTGCTTTTCTTCGATGTACCACCGGTGGAGCTAAGCAGAGAGGAATTCAAGAAACTGATTGGCCCGGCTAAATACCGAGCTTATCTCAATTATCTATACGGTGTACTGGTCGAGGAAAATCTTATTTCCGCTGTAGTTGACGAGATTCGAAAAGAAAGATTGACATCAGGCTCCAACAAGCGCGAAGATATACTTGATAAGGCATATCGCAGGATATATGGTGCCGGTCAGCAGGCGCTGCTCGACAGCTTTAGAAAAGAAAAAAAGTACACGAAACGCAAATCCACGAATCTGGGCGAGCTGAAGGAATTCACCTACTGGCTATTCAAATACCGAATAAAAAAGAGCGATAAGTCCCGCGTGGCCAGCGATACCAAAAAAGCACTGATAAAGATGCAACGCAACCTAGCAGCCAAAAAGCCACCCCTCTAAACACCACAATTGAATACCCTTCCCCAAATCCTAAATCCCAGGCATCAAATCCCAAACAATGCTAAAATCCTAAGAACCAAATTGTCGCAGTCATTAATTAGCTTCAAATCCATTCTAAATCGGTTTTTGTTAGCTCGCCACCGGCATCGCCAGTATTCGGAGTACCGGTCGGCTCAATTAGCAATATTTTGCATTCTTCTTTGGCATATGGTTTATGCTCAACTCCCCCTGGAATAACAACCATGTCTCCAGCTTTCAAATGTAAGGATTTATCTCTTAAATCGATCTGAAAACTACCATCAATCACAATAAATGCTTCGTCTGTTTCAGGGTGTTTGTGCCAGACAAAATCGCCAAAGGACCTGGTCAATTTGAAGTCATAGTTATTCATTTGGGCAATAATCTTAGGTGAAAACCGCTCACTGAATTTAGAAAATTTATCTTCAAAATTTATTACTTTAATTTCCATTGTTTACTCCTTAGATAACGTCAATGACTCACCGCGAATCAAAGGGGTTATATCCTGGTTTCTTAACCAGTGTTTTTTCTTTTTCCATTATATCCGGCCTATAGACCGTTTCAACCCAATCTTCGGGGGCAATTTCTTCTATGGCAACGGAAATTGTTTTCCCTTCACATTTGGCAATTCTCACGATAGAATCTGCAATTACTTGAGCCAGTTTATTTTTCTGTTCTACTGTCCTTCCGGGATACATTTTTATTATTACATGAGGCATTAATCACCCTCCTTTCTTCACGGCTAAATTTAGCAAAAGCCACCTCCAAATCCCGAATTACAAGCATCAAATATCAAACAATATCAAAATTCAAAGAACCAAATTCAAAACTATTGGCTTTTCGTCAGGATGGAGCTGAATATTTTCGTCAATTCTGTAGACTATTTAAGGAATATCTCTTGCTCTTGCCGTGAATCGGGATTGCTTACTTCTAGAAGCTTAAGCCAGTATCCACTCTCTTTGGCTTCTTTGCGACATATCCTGATTCTCATCAAGAAATCCTTTTTCCCTAATGCCTCATTCGCTTCTATATAATTTGCTCCCACAGAGGTCGCCGCTCTAACTAATTGCTTGGTAATTTCCCCTTCAATAGCAGATTTCGGCAATTTCTTACAAAAGTTAACCACACTTCTGGCAAAATTGAGAGTCCTCTCTTCCAGGTCATATTGTTTTGAACTTTGATTTTTGGTCATTTGAATTTGTTTGGGATTTGTGTTTTGAGTTTTGGGATTTCTAGTTTGCGCAGCATACTAGCTGAGCTGGGTCAGTTCCTGCCTCAGCCTCAGCAACTTGTCTTTATAACCTCGGAGTTTGTCCCGCTCTTTGTCTACCACGGCGGCTGGTGCTTTGGACACGAAAGCAGAATCTTTCAACCGTTTTTCCAGCCTCTCGATTTCCCTCTCAACCACACTGATTTCGCCCTCCAAACGCCCCTTTTCGGATGCCACATCAACCATGCCCGCCCAGGGCAAGACCACCTCGGCTTCCTTCAGCACGAGGACCAGCGCTTTTTCTTCCTTTGCCTGACGCTGGCTGCGACTTAAAACAGCCAGCGGTCTAGCTTTGGCCAAGGTCTCTATAACCTCAGATTTTGAAGCTATCGCCAGTTGGAGTTTATCGGCATAAACACGGGCTTCAATCCACTTGCCTGCTGCTACCTTGTGCTCAGCCCGGGCATTGCGTATGGAGCGGATGATTTCTATAACCGACTCCATCACCGGCTCAGCCTCATCGTCGATAAGTTTCCTATTGCCAACCGGGTACGGCGCAATAATAATGGAGTCTGAATCAAAGCTACCTTCAGGCAAACGCTGTCTCAAGCCTTGCCACAGTTCCTCGGTGATGAACGGCATAAAGGGATGGAGAAGGCGCAGCGTCGTGTCCAGAGCCAAGGCCACTATCGGCAAAGGCAAAAATTCTGACCTGGACAGTCTGATTTTGGCTATCTCGATGTACCAATCACAAAACTCACCCCAGAAAAAGTCATGAATTTGCCGCTCCGCCTCGCCAAACTGGAAACCGGACATCAACTCATCGACGCTTAAAACAAGTCGATTAAGCCGGCTCAGAATCCAGCGGTCTTCTATCGGCTTTGAACGCTTCGCAGTCAGCTTCGTTAACACACCGCTTTCTAGCGGATTAGATTCAAGGCTTTGAAAGACAAACCTGGCCGCATTCCACATCTTGTTAGCGAAGTTGCGGCCGGCCTCCAACCGGTGCGGGCCGAGATTGATATCATTCCCCGGGGAAGTGCCGGTGGTCACGGCAAACCGAAGCGCGTCAGTGCCGTATTCATCTATGGCATCGTTAGGATTCAGCACATTCCCCCGCATCTTGCTCATCTTCTCGCCCTTCTCGTCTCGAATCAGCCCGTGCAGATAGACAGTGTGGAAAGGAATATCTCCAGTATCCTCCAGCCCCATCATAATCATCCGGGCAACCCAGAAGAAGAGTATGTCATACCCTGTCTCCATAACCGATGTCGGGTAGAAATATTTCAAGTCCTCAGTATCCTCCGGCCAGCCTAAAGTCGAGTGCGGCCAGAGCGCCGAGCTAAACCAGGTATCGAGCACATCAGGGTCCTGGACGATATCGGTGGTAGCACAATGGCTGCAGGTTGAAGGCTTATCAACAGCTACAGTCATTTCCTCGCATTTCGGACAATACCACACGGGAATGCGATGCCCCCACCACAACTGCCGGCTGATGCACCAATCACGTATATTCTCCATCCAGTTGAGATAGACTTTGGTAAAGCGCTCCGGAATTATGGAAATCCGACCATCGGTGACAGCCTTGGTTGCTGCCTCGGCCAACGGCGCCACTTTTACAAACCACTGTTTGCTAACCTCAGGCTCTACCATCGTCTGACAGCGGCCGCAGTGCCCCACCGAATGATGATGCGTCTCAATCTTCTCCAGCAGGCCAGCCTTTTCAAAGTCAGCCACCACCCTCTGCCGGCAGACAAAGCGGTCAAGTCCAGCATAAGGGCCGGCCTGTTCATTCATAGTCCCATCAGGATTCAAGATATTTATCACCGGTAAGTGCTGCCGCTCAGACATATCGAAGTCCACCGGATCATGGCCCGGGGTAATCTTGACCGCGCCGGTGCCAAACGAAGTGTCTACAGCGCTATCAGCGATAATGGGAATCACCCGTCCAATAACAGGCAGGACAACCTTTTTGCCCACCAGAGCCTTGAATCGCTTGTCATCAGGATTAACTGCTACGGCAGTATCGCCGAGGTAAGTCTCCGGTCTGGTAGTCGCTACGGTAATATAGCCTTCACCATCAGCCAGAGGATAACGAAGATAATATAGATTGCCGGTTATATCTTTGTGCTGAACCTCCAAATCGGAAAGCGCGGTCTGGCACCTTGGGCACCAGTTTATAATTCGTTCACCGCGATAAATCAGCCCTTTATTATATAGACGGACAAAGGCCGTCCGTACTGCCCGGCTTGGTCCCTCATCGAGGGTAAACCGCTCACGGGTCCAATCGCAGGAAGCTCCCAGTCTCTGGTGCTGATAAGTAATTGATTGCCGTGACTTCTTAACCCATTCCCAGACGCGCTCGATAAACTTCTCCCTGCCCAGCTTGTGCCGGTCCAGTCCTTGCTCAGCCAGCTTCTGCTCTACAATCACCTGAGTGGCTATGCCGGCGTGGTCAACGCCCGGCAGCCACAAAGCGGACTCGCCCTTCATCCTGTGCCACCTTATCATTATGTCTTCCAGAGTAGCCGTCAGAGCATGCCCCAAATGAAGCTCACCGGTGACATTGGGCGGCGGCATGATGATGACGAAAGGCTTCTTTCTGCGGTCTATCTTCGGAGTGAAATAGCCCTGCTCCATCCAGAAGCGATACCACTTCTGCTCAACCTGACCCGGCTCATAAGCCTTTGGAATTTCAGACATACGTTACGCTTCCTTAATTTGGCTCTGGAATCTCTAAATCTCTACAGATCTTCCTTACCGTAAAATCATTGATTTCTCGATGCCGTGGCACAGTGGAAGTCTTATTGCTATTCGGGTTATAAAATACGCTATGCTTCTTGCCTTCTCTAAATAATTGGCATCCCTGATTATAGAGATGCCTCAACAAATCCCTTCGCTTCATTCAGAAAGTTCACATCTCTATGACGATTTTCTCCCTGATAACAGGCACATCCGCTTGCCTCTTAGCCATGAGTTCCCTGTTAGCTTCAATAATCAATTGCGTAGCTTCCTTCAGGTTCTCTCTTACTTCCTTCAGTGTCCTTCCCTGGGTATTGACCCCTGGAAGCTCCTCTACATAGCCAACATACCAATCTCCCCTTTTTTCAATAACTCCAGTGAACTCTCGTGACATTTCTTCTCCTCATGCCTTCTTAAGGCGATACCGCTTCATTGGTTCAATAAGTTCCAAGATAACCCTATCTCCAACCTTTATCTCCGGATGTCGTCTGTACCACTCTGCCAAGTTTGCCTGAATGTAAGCCCCTGCATCTGGATCGCCAACTTGGGTGCCTGCCCGAGCTGAGGTGACATATGTTTCAATTTCCATTACGTCTGTCTCTAGCTTAAAAGGAACTCTGTAGCCAGGGAAAAATCGCCTACTATGCTTAGGGATAAAAAATAGGTGAAATCTTATGCACGCAGGTTTTACGATAATTTCCAGTGAGCCTTGCACTGCGATTTTAGTAGTGGCTGGGCTGCTTTTAGTCTGCTCCAAGACAATCGTAGGTTTCGGAGTAACAACAGGATACAATGGTTCAAACAGATGCACATGAGCACCTAAACCAACATTTTTTTGAACAAAAGTTTGAAACTCTACCACCTTGATATCAGAAATAGTATCGCGGGAAAGGGCTTTCAAGGTTTCATCCAATCCTTGTATAGGCTTTTCAACGATGATCGTCAACACTGGTGGTTTGGAGATGACTTCATGAAGAAACCTATAAATTTCATCGGGTTCGATGGCTTTCTTTAATTTCTGTTTGCGAGAAGCATCTTTGTCTATCTCGTTGTATATTGCCTTAACGATCTTATTTTTAGTTTCGGAACTCCTTATGCCCATGATAAATCTGCTGTGTTGTTCAACTATGTGCTTATGCACATCATGAACTGATAGCTCGACCTCAACAATGTACCAGCGCGAAGACGGGCCAAAGATAACGACAAACCCATCAGGTACCGAGCCTTTTCCTAACTCTGATTCCAGCCTTTGTTTATTAAAAAATTCAGCTTCTTCGCCAAAGATGTCCTGCGCGTGCTCCTTAATCATTTGCTCGAGAGCATCTTCGCTTGGCGGTATCCACAGCTCGTACTTTACGTCGTCTATTAGCAACATCTTCTATTTCCCGCTTCTCTTAGCCCAAAGCCCTGCTACCCTATCCAAAATCCTGTCCGCCACTTCCCTCTTTGGCAAAAGTGGCAATTTCTCGACCTTACCCTTGCGGTCGATTATCACCACCTGGTTGGTATCAGCGCCGATGCCGCTACCTTCGGCGGTGATATCGTTGCCGACGATTAGGTCGAGCCGCTTCTTATCAAGCTTTCCTTTGGCATTAGCCACCAGATTTTCACTTTCGGCGGCAAAGCCGACCCGGAGGAATTTACCTTTCACTTCTCCCAGGATATCGGGTGTGCTTTCCAGTTCCAGTGTCAAACTAGAGGCTCGCTCCCGCTTAATCTTGGTCTTGGATACCCGCTTAGCCCGGTAATCGGCAACCGCCGCTGCCATTACTAGTACATCAGCTTTAGCCACAGCTTTCTTTACCGCTTCATGCATTTCTTGAGCGGTACCAACATTCACCATATCTATACCGACTGGCTTGAGAAGAGCAGTGGGAGCACTTACGAGGACTACCTTGGCTCCGCGGTCTCTGGCGGCTTCAGCCAGCGCATATCCCATTTTGCCTGAAGAACGATTAGTCAAACACCGAACGGGGTCCACGGGCTCCTGAGTACCGCCAGCGGTGACCACAACGCGCCGTCCAGCTAAATCGCTGCTTCTACCCAAAACCTGGCAAATGGTGCCTAAAATCTCGTTTACATCAACAAGCCGCCCCAGGCCTATTCCGCGTGAGGCAAGCCGGCCGTAATCAGGTCCGACGGTGATAAAGCCCCGAGCCTTTAGCTTAGCCAGATTATCCTGAGTTACCTGGTTCTGGTACATAGCCGCATGCATTGCTGGAGCTACGATTACGGGTGCCTTTGTCGCCAGTACCGTACAACTGACCATATCATCTGCCATACCAGCCGCTATTCTGGCAATGATGTCGGCTGTAGCCGGAGCTATCACTACTATATCGGCTGCCTCGGCCAAGGCTACATGCTCCACACTATATTCGGAAGCTAACTCGAACATCTTGGTAACCACGGGCCTGCCCGTAATATTACGGAAGGTCAGCGGCATAATAAACTCGGTGGCAGCCTCCGTCATAATGACCTCAACCTGAGCCCCAGCTTGCGTCAACTGGCTGGCTAACTCAACAGCCTTATAAGCAGCGATACTGCCGGTTACTCCCAAGACTACGGTTTTACCTTTTAGCCCCATATCCTATTCCTTAGCCTTATTCATTTCATAAATCAGTCGTAAACCTATAAGCGTTAAGTCAGGATTTACCTCATCGATTGCCGGTGTTTCCCGGGCCAGAAGCTCAGCATAGCCCCCTGTGGCTACCACCTTTGCCTTACCTCCCAGTTCCTCTTTAATCCTGGCCACTATACCTTCTATCAGCCCGGCATAACCGAAGACAATGCCGGATTGCATAGCCGCTACGGTATTCCTACCAATAGCCCTCTTGGGATGGGTCAATTCCACCCGGGGCAGTACAGCAGTTCGAGCAAACAAAGCCTCCGTGGCTATAGCAATTCCCGGTGCAATAGCCCCACCAAGATAATCTCCTTCCTTAGAGACGGCATCAAAAGTGGTGGCAGTGCCCAGGTCAATGACAATCACTGCGCCGCCGTATAGCTGATGAGCGGCTACCGCATTCACTATACGGTCGGCACCAACTTCCTTTGGGTTATCCATTGAGATTCGCACTCCTGTCTTAACACCGGCCTCCACCAGTATAGGAGAAACCTTTAGATAGTGTCGGCACATTTCCTCGAAAACACCGGTCAGTGGTGGAACAACACTGCATAATATCGTATCTGTGATTTTAGAGGCAGCAATACCTTCGTGCTCGAAAAGATGGAGTATTAAGCTGGCATATTCATCAGGCATACGATGTACACCGGTAGCCACTCTCCATGTTGATTTCATTTTACTGCCGTCGAAGACGCCGATAGTTATATTAGTATTACCGATATCGACAGCTAATAACATACGTTCACCAAACCTTAAGATGCCTCTTCCTGTTTCAGCCTCATTATCACCTTAGGTAAAGCCGGCAAAAGGTCACCAGCCAACATCCCTACCTCACCCAGCTCTCGCCTTACCATTTCTCCGGCCTGGGCATGAAGATAGACGCCGCAAGCTGCGGCATCGAAAAGAGATAGCCCTTGAGCTACCAATCCAGCAATCACGCCGCTAAGCACATCGCCAGTGCCCGCTGAAGCCAACCCCGGGTTAGCTACCTGACTGATTCTAGCCCGACCGTCAGATGCCGCCACGACACTATATGCCCCCTTAAGCACGACCACCTTTCGCCACTCGACAGCGCTTTTCCGGGCTATATCCAGACGCTGGCGCTGCACCTCCTCCACCGAAACTCCAGCCAGTCGTGCCATCTCGCCCGGATGTGGCGTAAGTATAGCATCCTGACTTAGCTTCTGCCACCAATCTGGTGTCTGTGCCAAAGTATTCAAAGCATCAGCATCAAGCACAAGGACTGGAGAGGAATCCTTTTTCAAATTAAACAGAACGGCCTTTACGAACTCAGCAACAGCAGCCTTTTGCCCCAGTCCGCAGCCCATGAGCAAAACTTCATAACCGGGCAACCATCGTTTCAGAACGGATGCCGCCTTTGGGGAAATTATGCCGGCTGCAGATTCCGGCAGAGGAACGTACGTCACCTCGTCCATTTTTGCCGCTAGAATCGGCTGCAGGCTGGAAGCAGTAGATAACGTCACCAGACCGGCCCCGACCCTGGCTGCACCCATACAGGCTAGATAAGCAGCTCCAATGTAATTGATTGAGCCGGCTACGACCAGCACTTTACCAAAGCTCCCCTTATTGGCACCGGCAGGACGCACAGGCAATACTGATTTAACCCAATCTTCAGTTATCAGCTCGGTGTGTATATTCTCTCCCATATTTGATGGAAGACCAATATCAGCGATGATAACCCTGCCGGCCCTTTCCGCACCGGGAAAGTTAAATAAGCCCGGCTTGGGATAACCAAGAGCAATGGTGGCATTAACATGGGGACAACTTGGGTCAACGGCTCCCGTATCAGCATCAAGTCCGGAAGGCATGTCAACAGCGATTGCCAAAAGCTTGGGGGCTTTCTTTTTGGCTGCTGTCACTCTAGAAAGCACTTCTTTAAATACGCCGTCGAGCGCTCGACTTCTGCCCGTGCCGAAGATGGCGTCGACTACCACGTCAGAGGAACCTAAGGAGTTCTCAAACCTGGCAAAATCCCTGTCCTGGTCAGCCTGAACAGTTGTTATACCTCGCTGTTGAACCAACGCCAGGTTTTTATCACCCTCCGGACGCTGAGCGCACAGGTAAATATTGACCTCAGCGCCCGAATCTGCAAGATGGCGGCCGGCTACTAACCCGTCACCTCCATTATTACCAGGGCCAACTATTACCAAAACGTGCTTGCCGACAACACTACCGACAAGTTTTTTAATCTCCTCGGCTACAGCCCGACCGGCATTCTCCATCAATATCTCGGTGGTCAAACCGACGCCGGCAGCCCTGCGGTCAATCTCCCGCATCTGCTCCGCAGTAACAACCTTCATAGCTTGGAGCCGCCTTCCATTAAAGTCACTGCTTCCCCGCCAGTTTATCTAATTCCCGGCTCATCGCCTGCCAATGTGTGCCACGCCAGTATATACGATGACAGGACGGACATTCCATATACAATCTCTGGATTTCAAAAACATATGGAGGGACTAAGTCTCGCACTGCGTCTTTGTCCTTCTCTATCAGGCGTTGGTTACACTCGACACAGATAGAAAACGGACTGAAATGATAGTCCAGGTTCAAAGCTTCAACAACTTGATGCAGTTGAGCCCCGATATCATCATCCTTAATGAGAATCGCCTTGAGTTTGCCACTGGTTATCAGCCGCCGCTTTATTACCTCTGTATCCTTGGTCAAAATCACCCTGTTTTGCGCCAATGCAACCTTCACCATTCTACCATCATCCTCTCCAGAAAAAAGCAAGGCGTCGTATCCCATTATCCTCAACCACTTCGCCAGTTTGCCAACATTATTATCGACGATGAACTTAATTTCCACAGCCTATCCCGGTCACAGCCCTTAAATGACCCTCAGAGGATTAAAATCCACGCCATAATCATAGACATCAATACCTTCTTTTCGCTTTAAATAACCGACGACAACATAGGTCAATGGAGTAGCTACAGCTTCGTAGACGCATTTTATCAGCCAGTGGAAAAACATCATGATGCCCAGTACCGAAAACGGCAGCACGCCTACGAAGGCAATAGTCAGGACAACTATAGTATCGACGCCCTGTCCTAACAAAGTGGAGCCAATAGTCCTCGTCCACAGCCATCGACCCTTGGTCATTATCTTCATTTTAGCCAAGACCACCGAATTGGTAAATTCACCCGCCAGATAAGCGACAAAAGAAGCTAATAAGAAGCGAGGGGTGCTACCCAGAATACGCTCATAAGCATTTTGCGCCTCGAAAACCGGTGCTGGAGGAAGTATCTTGGCTATCCAGATAGCCGCTACCGCTATTAAATTACATATAAAGCCAAGCCAGATTACACGTCGTGCCTGCCGGTAACCGTAAACCTCGGTAAGAACATCACCGATGATATAGCTTATGGGGAAAATTACAATCGCCGCGGGTAGAATTATGCCACCAACACTTATCTGCTTAGCAATTATAATGTTAGCCGTGATAAGACAGGTGACAAAAAGAGCCGCTATCACTACAAATCTATGAGAGACTGTCATAGAAAAAGCCCCCTTGCATCGGACAAACTTAAATCCAACGCCTACGGCGGAAGAAAAAGTACGTGATAGCGGTACTGACTATCATCAGAACGACTATCAAAATCCAAGGCCAATAACTATTTACTCCTGTGCCGGGTAATCGAACATTCATGCTCCAAATACTAGCAATGAGACCAGGTACCGTCAAAAGCGCCATGACAATGGTCCATACCCGCATTACTTCCTGTATATTGTGCGAGGTCAGCCAGTTGCTCGTGTCTGCCAATACGTCTACCATCTCTTTGCCGTCCTCCAGGCCATCCCAAATCTTACGTATGTGGTCAGCAACATCGCCAAAGTAAACATCCTGGTCCTCTTTCAAGAACGGATATTCTTCTTTCTCCAATGTCTCTACAACATTCACTTGGGGCCGGATAACACGCCGGAACGAGATTAGGTCTCGTCGCATCAACATGATTTCATGGACGGTCTCCGGCACTGGCCTGGAAAAAATGAGGTCTTCCAACTTTTCTACGTTATCTACCGCCTTATTAAGAATCGGAAAGCAGTAATTGACCAGTCTATCCAGTATATGATACAGGAGAAAGCCCGAGCTGCGGCTCATATAAGCGTTACATATTCCCTCGTCAACATGGCATTCGTTAAAAAATTTAGCCAGCGGTTTCAAATCACCGGATTTATGAATTGTGACTATGTAACTTTCGCCTATAAATATATCTACCTCGCTGGGTGTAGTGACTCTGTTCTCCTTGTTGTAAACGGGAAAGTGAAGCACAATGAAAAGGTGGTCCGGATACTCGTCGATTTTGGGACGTTGCACGCGGCTTAAGATATCGTCGAGATTAAGAAGGTTAAAGTTGAAGTTCTGTCCCAAATACTCCACATCTTTCTCGGTTGGCTTCTCAATGTAAATCCAGGTCAGCTTACCACAAGAAATGGAGTTAAAATTTGACTTATTTTCCTCACTCGCTAAGGGTGCCAACATTTTCTTTGTCACCAAATAGATAAAATAGTGTCTTATTTTACCATAATTCGTTGTTAAGAAAGACGAATACGGCGGGAAGGTATTTTATATTTGTTGTTCTAGGTCAAAACCCAGAGACAAAACTACAAGGTTTTTTCGCCGTATAAATGGCTAAGAGTAGAGTAAGTTTAATACACTCGCTCGTCAACTATCAGCTTGTGCCATTCTGGAATCACGCCCCTGGTTACAAATTCGACGCGGTCAACTTTAATTCTTAATGCCTCGCTCACCATCTTGTTTAAATCGTTTGCCAGCTTCTCCTTGTCGATTCCCTCTTCCGTCTTAAGCTCAACTTTGAGCGTCAGTTCGTCCCGATGGCCGGGTCTGGTTACCGCTGCCTGGTATTGCGCGACCTGTAAGAACTTCGCCATCGCCGGTTCAAGCTGCCGTGGATGAATGAACATGCCTCTGGTTCTGACTGCATCACCGACCCTTCCCAAAAGCCGCGTTATCCGCAAAGAAGTCCGACCACAAGGGCAAGGTTCATCAATCAAACCGGCAAGGTCTCCAGTGCCGAAGCGTATCAATGGATAGGTTTCATCTATCGGAGTCACCACTATTTCACCTACTTCACCTGGCTCAATCTGTTTTCCAGTCTCATAACTAATCATCTCCAGTATTACACCCTCAGCAATATGCATGCCATTCTTAGCACTGCACTCAAAGGCTAATAGGCCAACATCGGCTGTGGCATACATATCCCCTGTGGCAATACCATACTTTTCTTCAACCATCTTTCTGATTGGGCCACCACCCATCTCACCACCTATGACAGCTAACCTGAGATTAAAATCCTTGCGTATATCAAAACCCATTTCCTCAGCCTTGTTGATAACATTCATAAAGAAGCTTGTAGTACCAATAAAACCGGTAACTTTAAGTTGATGCATCACCTGCACTTGGAGCTCAGTATTTCCCACACCCATAGGAATAACCGTGACCCCACCCCGCCTTAATGTCTCGTCGATCATCAGGCCGGCAGGAACAAGATTATACATCCAGCTGTTGACTACGATATCTCCATGGTGAAATCCCACAGATTTACCCACGTAGACATGCCTCTGCCAGAAAGCCTCACTTGAATGATGTGGGTCATAAATCGGCCCGGGGGAAACATAAACCCTTTCCAACTCAGTGATAGGCACAGTTACCAATCCGCCAAGAGGAGGATTGGTTTTATATAAATCCACCAACGTATCTTTTCTCAGCAAAGGCAAATTTTCTAAGTCCTTAATACCGGATACTTTAGACGGCACGATACCTGCCTTATCAAACCGTTCTTTGGTTGCCGGAGCTTTTTCATAAGCATAAGCAACTAGCCACTTCAGCTGTTCATCTAAAACTTTTTGCCTCTCCCTACGTGACATTTTCTCCATTGCCTCGAATGGAGGCAAAGCATTTTTCTTATTCACTGCTCATCTCTCCTCATCTGGCAAAACCCGGCGGACGGCGACTTGCCTAGTATGTTCTCTCATCCACAATCCGTTTGGCATCTTCAGGAATAGTGCCCTCGGCAACAAACTCTACACGATCGAACCTGACTTTGCATGTATCCTTAAAACTCTTATCCAGACTACTCTTCAGCTTTTCCTTATCGACAGCGTCACCAGCAAGCTCAACCTTTAAGACCATTTCATCCCTGTTCTGGGGACGAGTCACCACTAGCTGATAACGACGAATATCAGGAAATTTGGCAATCGTTTCATCTGTTTGCTTGGGATGAACAAACATCCCCCGCACCCTGACCGCCTCGCCGGACCTACCCATAATCTTCGGTAACCGAGGGGTTGTCCTGCCACAGCCACAGGGCTCGTCCACCATCATCGATAAGTCGCCTGTGCCAAACCGTATCAAGGGATAGACTTCGTCGAAGGGCGTGACAACTATCTCGCCAATTTCACCAGGCTCAAGCTGTTTCCCCGTCGCTGGGTCTACTATCTCAACTATGGCATCCGCAGTAATATGCATACCTGACTGCTTATCGCACCCCGTAGCTACGGTGCCCACGTCAGCTGTAGCATAAGTGTCTCCGCCCATACATAAAATACCGTATTTCTCCTGGAACAATTTCCGCAGCGCTTCACCACCCATCTCGCCACCAACCATTGCCCATTTCAGGTTAAAGTCCTTCTTAAAATCATAGCCCATGTCCTCAGCTTTATCGATAATTATTTTCAGAAAGCTAGGGGTGCCGACAAAACCGTGCACTTTGAGGTCGTGCATAATCTGTACTTGAAGTTCCGTATTCCCGGTACCGCTAGGAACAACCGTAAACCCCATGCTCCTGAGCAACTGGTCAACTCCGAGGCCAGCGGGTGTTACGTGATATGACCATGTATTCATCACTATCTGGCCCTTGCCAAAGTCTGTTCCCCGCCCATTCCCGGCACCGAAACCTCTCTTTCGCTGCGGGTCGTAGATAGGACCCGGTGATTGATATATCCTCTCCAGGTTATCTAATGGCACTGCAAGATAACCACCGAAGGGAGGATTTTTCTTTTGCAGAGCAATGAGGTCGTCCTTTCTTAACATGGGAATCTTTTCTAAATCCTTAACGGTACGTATATCTTTAGGCTTAATTCCTGCCTTATCAAATCGTTCCTTTACCGCCGGCGCCTTTTCATAGGCATAGTCAACTATTTCCCTCATCCTCTCCTCTAAATGCTTTTGTCTCTCTTTGGGAGCCATCCTCTCCAGTTCATGAGGTAGGGGCCTGGATTCTTTATTTTCCATGTTTTACTTTACTCCTTAGCAATGGCGAGGTAATATTCTTCTACAACCTTACAGCTTTGACCAATTCGTCTTCTATTCGTAGCCGAAATATAGCTAATATGTCCTCTTATCTACGATGTGTTTGGCATCCTCTGGAATGCTGCCCCTGTCAACAAACTCTACTCGATCGAACCTGACTTTGCATACGTCTCTGAATGCCTTATCCAGTTCGTTCTTTAGCTTCTCCGTTTCTACGGGCATGTTTATCTCTCCCTTCATTGTACCTAACCTGAAGGGTTCTGCATGTTTAGCTGTCAGTTCAACCTTAAGAACCATCTCGTCCCTGTTCTGGGGACGAGTAACCACTAGCTGATACCGTCGAATATCCGGAAATCTGGCAATGACCTCATCGGTCTGTTTAGGATGAACAAACATACCCCGTACTCTGACCGCCTCTCCAGACCTCCCCAAAATTTTCGTTAACCTGGGTGTTGTCCTGCCACAGCCACAGGGCCCATCCACCATCATCGATAAATCACCGGTGCCAAACCGTATCAAGGGGTAGACTTCATCGAAGGGTGTAACCACGACCTCACCTTCCTCGCCAGGATCAAGTTGCTTGCCCGTTGTTGGGTCTACTATCTCAACTATAGCATCCGCAGTTACGTGCATTCCAGACTGTTTATCGCACCCTGTGGCTACAGTGCCCACGTCAGCCGTAGCATAAGCATCCCCACCCATGCAAAAAATACCGTATTTATCCTGGAACAGTTTCCTTAGCGGCTCGCCACCCATCTCACCGCTGACCATAGCCCACTTTAAGTTGAAATCCTTCTTAAAGTCATAGCCCATCTCCTCCGCCCTATCGATAATAATCTTCAGAAAGCTGGGGGCTCCAACAAAACCGTGTACTTTGAGGTCGTGCATAATCTGTACTTGAAGCTCAGTATTACCAGTTCCCATGGGAACAACGGTAAACCCCATACTCCTGAGCAACTGGTCAACTCCAAGACCGGCAGGCGTTACATGATATGACCATGTATTCATTACTATCTGACCCTTGCCAAAGTCCGGTCCCATCCCGCCACCCGTTCCAAAACCTCTCTTTCGCTGCGGGTCGTAGATAGGGCCTGGTGATTGATATATCCTCTCCAGACTGTCCATGGGGACAGCAAGATAGCCGCCAAACGGAGGATCTGCCTTTTGCAGAGCAATCAGGTCGTCCTTTCTTAACATAGGAATCTTTCCCAAATCCTTAACCGTACGAATATCGCCCGGCTTCACTCCGGCATTATCGAACCGCTCCTTTACGGCTGGCGCCTTTTCATACGCATAGGCAATTATTTCCCTCATTCGCTCTTCTAAATGCTTTTGTCTCTCTGTGGGAGGCATCTTCTCCAATTCATGGGGTAAGGGTCGAGATTCTCTCTTTTCCATATTTTCCTCTCCTGCCAGACACAATCCGGACATAATTATGCCCGATTCGTCGAATCTACGCAACACTCAGCGGTATCCGAACTTCATACAATTTCTTATTAAATCTATACCATCTAAACTTGGGTAGTGGGTCAATTTGGACATAAGGTGTCAAGGGATGGGATTGGAGCAACTAGATGGCTTATATTTGACCGGCTGCTATATAATGAATGTTAGGAGTATGCTAACAGCAAATAATAGAAATGGTATAACACATACGGCTATAAATAGATATCTTTTCCTCTTATCTGTGTAATCCATTCGAATTCTTTTCGCGTTTCCCTTTTCTTTTAACGTTCGCCAAGCCATGATTAATTGTATTACGACAGCAACAAGAGCTATTTCGAAGGCACCCATTAGGAAGCCTGTTGCAAGACGTTCAATCAATTCAATATGGTATAGTACGGTGTGTACCAATCGGCTAGTATATAACCAATCAAGGCCTGTAAGACTGAAGGCAAGAAGAGCGAATAATACACCAGAAAATAGCCACAAGCCCGCTACATTGACCGAGAAACGCCTATCATCTTCCGGTCTCTTGTCATAAAGTTGTTCATCATAGAAACTATTCACCCAAAACTGAGCCCATACGAGTAGAGTTGCCGTTAGAAAGCCAGCAGCGATCAAGAAGAGTTGATGCCAATCTGTTAGAAAAATATTATGAAACATGAATACCCTTCTCTTTATGAAAAGAATTATAACACTAGGATTGGGGGTGTCAAGCGGTATAAAAACAAACAGGCCAGAGACCTTGCCCTTTTCCCCTGGCCCGTTTGCGCTTTGGGTTTCTACCCGATTGGCTGTCAATTTAATAGTAGGATATTATGTGCGAATTGTCAAGTCCATATCGTGTGGTGGAGCGGAAGGGAGTCGAACCCTCGGCCTATTGGGTGACAGCCAATCACTCTCCCGTTGAGCTACCGCCCCACCAATCGCCATTATAACACCGATTTTTTTAGACGCAATAATGTAATTAGAAATCGCGCAGGCTTGATTTAATAACATGTTATGGTATAATAATGATATGCCTAAGCGTTCAAGCAAGAAACAGACGCCCAAAGATACCAATGAGTTAGCTGCCTCCATTGTCGAGCAAGTTACCAGTGAGCCGGAAGCACCACCTAAAGAAAAAAACCCTAATGCTGTTGCCTTAGGTAGGCTTGGTGGTTTGAAGGGTGGCAAGGCTAGGGCAGAGAAGCTAACTCCGGAGCAGCGTACGGAGATTGCCAAAATGGCTGCATCCACTCGTTGGAAAATCGCACCGCATTAATATTAATACGTTTTGGCAATACTTCCATCTTCAATCCCCGCTAGTTGAACATAGGCAATTAAATGGGGGTTGATGAATTTCCAACGATAATTCCGACGTTCGCCGGTTCTTTTTAATACCGGACCCCGTTTTGGTTCACAAAATTTGGCTAAATGAGCCTGATAGGCACTAGTTTGATAATCATGCCCCGTTATTCTGCTTAGGGGTTCTTTGACATCCGCTAAAGAGAATTTGCCCACAGAATCTTTTGGCGCAAGAGCGCAGGCCAATAAGACATCCTTAAAAAGTGCATTCGGATATGCGGAATCTATTGCCTTTTCGTATTCCTGTTTTACGCTACCAGTTACATTTTGAAGCGCATCGTTGATAGCGCGGTCTAAATCTGCTGTCGTTACTTCAGTTCTATCTTCCTCAACGGCATGTCTGCCTGCCCATAATCCCAACAGGTGGGTATAGTGAGGATAACCCTGTGATAGTCCAGCAATCAAAACGTCAATATTTTTTTGATACTTTAACTCGGCCAACTTATACCCTTTTTGGATGATTTCGCTAAGTTCTGTGATATTCATTGGTTCAACATGAATTTCGTCTATATTTCGTGTAATGGATTGATGCTCGCTAAAGAGTTCGCTTATAGACTCCGCAACTCCAACGATAATTAGAGTTGATTTGGTATTAGTATCGGAGAATAACTTAATCGTGTCGGCCATTAATCTTCTTGTATTAGTATGCGTCGGTACACGGTCAAATTCATCTATAATAATTATTGATGGGTTCGGAAGTGCCTCTACAAATAATCGGGCATCGTTTGGCTCATTAATAGTATTGGTTATATCTAATCTTCCGGTAATTGTGGCTAAACCCTGCTGGGTAAATCCGAGTTGTCGTTGCGCAGTTAAAATTTCCCTCGAAATTTTATTCCAGATAGAAGCATATCCATCAGAAGATACACAGCCAACGAATATTGATCTATAACCATCTTGTTTTTTCGGTTCTTGTAACAAATGGGCCAGGACTCGCGCTATTGATGTTTTCCCAGTTCCCCTTTCTCCATAAAGTATTATGTGTAAGCCTGGCGTTTTTACCCTATCTTGTACCTTGAACAATAAATCTAGTCTACCTGCCAAGAAATCAGGAAGATAGATTGGCTGATTGGGCGTAAACGCCCTATTCAATTTTTCAAATTTCTTTAGTTGTTCAGAAGTCATCATAATAACCCCCTATGTCTGTATAAACACATTATATCACAATATAAAGGCAGATTGCTGGTAAAATGCGCGCTTTTTATTGGGTAAACCCCTTGACAATGCTTAAGCGGTCAAGTATAATATAGGTATGAACAAGTTAAGTACCAGGCAAGGAACCAAAGTCATAACAGCCCTTGTTGAGGGTAATTCCATACGTGCTACCTGTCGAATGACCGGAGTGGCTAAGGGTACAGTAGCCCGCCTGCTTATCGAAGTAGGCAAAGCCTGTTATCTCTACCAGTATAAGAATTTAAAGAAGCTACAGAGCCGGAGAATCCAGTGTGATGAAATATGGTCATTCTGCTATGCCAAACAGGATAACCTGCCTGAGAAAAAACGAGGCAAGCTAGGTTATGGTGACGTTTGGACATACGTTGCTATTGATACTGACACTAAGCTAGTACCATGCTGGCTAGTAGGACTTAGAACTGCCAACTATGCCTATCAATTTATGAGTGACCTAGCCAAGAGGCTAACTAATAGGGTTCAATTAACCACAGATGGTCACAGAAAGTATTTAGATGCGGTAGATGATGTGTTTGGTAACAATATAGACTATGCCATGCTTGTAAAGCTGTATGGCGCTGACCCTAAGGGTGATAAGCGTTATAGCCCATCGGAGTGCTTGGGGACTGAAACACACGTTATAAAAGGCAGCCAAGACCCTAAACAAATATCAACTAGCTTCGTTGAGAGGCAGAATCTAACTATGCGCATGAACATGAGGCGGTTTACTAGGCTAACTAACGGCTTCTCAAAGAAAGTAGATAACCTTAAACATGCTGTAGCTCTGCACTTCATGTATTATAACTTCGTTAGGGTTCATAAGACACTAGGCGTTACTCCGGCTATGGCTGCTGGCATAACTGACCATGTGTGGACAATCGAGGATATAGTAAATTTGCAATTTCAATTTGAAGCTATGTCAAGCCCTAAAATATTTCCTGTTTCAAATTGACCCACTACCTAAACTTGCTATACAGAAATTAAAAAGGTATATTCTTATTATCGGGAGGTCTATTTTGGAATTGAACAGAATAGCTAGACCAGGCATCGGCAAAATCAGGGGCTTGCAGCAGATTTCTACAACTGAGGGAATCTTCATAATGTGCGCTATGGACCACAGAGGCTCTCTTAAGGCCATGATTGAAAAGGAGCAACTTGATGACGAAGTTGATTATCAGGAACTTGTTGAGTACAAACTGGAATTATGCGCCGCTTTAGCCCCGCATAGCAGCGCTGTCTTATTAGACCCTAATTATGGCGCTGCCCAGTGCATATCCAGAGGAGTCCTCCCCGGGCATACCGGATTGCTGGTCAGCATCGAAGCTACCGGCTACGAAAGCACTCAACTGGGACGAATAACCACCTTGCTCAATAACTGGAGCGTAGAAAAAATCAGACGCATGGGTGCCTCGGCAGTTAAACTACTGGTCTACTACCGACCCGATCTGAACGAGATAGCCAATAAACAATTAAAAACGATACAGATGGTTGCAGATGAATGCCTGAAATACGACGTTCCTTTCCTCGTCGAGACCCAGACCTATCCTATCAAGGGTGAGAACGAGGATACATCTAAATTAGCGGCTCTGAAACCAGGTCTGGTAATTGAAACTGCCCGCCAGGTCGCCTCTTTACCAATTGATGTACTCAAGTCGGAATTCCCCGCCGACCTGAAATATGAAGCAGACAGGTCGAAACTTCTTCAGTATTGTCGGCAGTTGGACGAGGCTACCCCGGTACCCTGGGTTATACTAAGCGCCGGTGTAAACTACGAGACATTTCTAAAAGAAGTGGAGATCGCTTGCAGCGCGGGTGCTTCGGGATTCCTCGGCGGCCGGGCTATATGGCAAGAAATTGTACATTTCACGGACAAAAAAGACCGCCTCAAATACCTGTCGACAACTGTCGTTGATAGGTTAAAAGAACTGGCCGATATAGCCACAAAATATGCAGTGCCCTGGTATCATAAACTTGGCATTAAGGCTCATGAATTGGCTGCCGTCCCGGAAAATTGGTACGTGAACTACTGAGATAAGCAGGATGTCTATGAATATTACGAGCACCCCATACCGTAGGACAAAAATAATCTGCACTATAGGTCCGAGCACCAGCTCGGCTTCAGTAATAAAAGAGCTGCTCAAAACTGGTATGGATGTTGCCAGAATAAACTTCTCGCATGGAACTCATGAGGAACACACCAGCTATATTAAAACCCTCCGTCAAGCAGCAAAACGAGCTAACCTGCCGTTAGCCATATTGCAGGATCTGCCTGGACCCAAAAACAGAACCGGAAAGCTTAAAAGGGGCACAGTTGAACTTAAAGCAGACACTGATTTCGTTCTAACCACGAGACAGATTTTAGGAGATGAGCATAAAGTATCAGTAGGTTTACCGGAGTTGCCGAACATTGTAAAGCCCGGCGACATGATATTCCTCGATGATGGCATAATAGAGCTAAAAGTAAAATCTATCAGCAATATGGAGGTCAACTGCCAGGTAATAACAGGTGGTAGTCTGGCTGAGGATAAGGGTGTCAATATTCCGGGTATAACCTGGGATACTTCCACAATCACTGAAGAAGATTGGGCGCATCTCCTTTTTGGTTTAAAACATAACGTAGACTTAGTAGCCCTGTCTTTCATTAGAGAAGCTAACGATGTAATTAAGGTAAGGAACTTTATCCAGAAAAAGAAAAAGTCTCCAGTGCTCATTGCCAAAATTGAGAGGCGCGAAGCTTTGGATAATCTCGATGAAATACTGGAGGCAGCTGATGGCGCCATGGTTGCTCGTGGCGACCTAGGTATCGAGATTCCTATACAACGCGTTCCCATAGTTCAGAAGGAAATAATCCAGAAGTGCAATCGCCTGGGGAAGCCTGTCATTGTAGCCACTCAAATGCTGGAGTCAATGGTTCACGCACTGCGTCCTACCCGGGCCGAGGTTACAGATGTGGCAAATGCCATCTTAGATGGTTCCGACGCCCTGATGCTGTCAGAGGAAACAGCTATCGGTAACTATCCGGTGGAAACCGTATCTATGATGGCGCAGATTGCTCTTGAAGCAGAGGCGTCACTACCTTACGAAGAGATCCTCTCCAATAAAGGCAAAGACCTTCAACCTCAAACAGACGATGCCATTAGTTACGCTGCCTGCCACGCTGCACATCAACTGGGCGCCGCAGCTATCATCGCCTTCACTTCATCGGGAAGCACGGCGCGACGTGTCGCTAAGTATCGCCCCGGGGTACCGATCCTGGCCATAACACCAAGTAATGAAACGCGGAGACAGTTGTCGATATGCTGGGGAGTACGCGCCTTTCAAATTCCCGAGCCTTCAAAAATAACTGCATTATTTGCCCGAGGAGCCAGAGTAGCCAAAAGAACCGGGTTGGCTCAAGACGGCGATTTGGTTGTTATCACCGGGGGCATTCCACTTGGCGTTTCCGGAAGCACCAATCTACTAAAGGTGGAAAGAGTTTAATGATTGCTACAGTTACTTTAAATCCCAGCCTGGATAGAACAGTTACCGTTGAGGAACTGGTTATGGACGAAGCCAATCGCTGGACTAGCTTGCGTCGAGACCCCGGTGGCAAAGGAATCAACGTTTCCAGGGTCATCCACGAGCTTGGCGGTGAAACAATTGCCTATGGTTTTATCGGCGGCATTGACGGCGAAACATTAAAGCATCTTCTTCAACAACACGGCGTCCCATTTGACTTCACCCCAATCAAGGGGGAAATCAGGAGCAACTTCATAATCGCTGATTTAGCCTCTTGCCATCAAACCAGAATCGACGCCCCGGGACCGCATATCATGAGACACGAACTGCAAAAATTAGTACAGAAAGTAAAACATATCAGCCCGAAACCTGACTATCTGGCCTTCGCCGGTAGTGTCCCTCCTGCGGTTCCTGCCGATATATACCGTCAACTTATAGAGGCGGCTAAACATAACGGTATAAAAACTGTGCTCGATTCGGACAATAAATGGCTAAAAGAAGGAATAAAGGCTAAACCAAATGTCATCAAACCGAATGTACATGAAGCCGAAGAGTTGCTCGATAAACATCTGAGAAGCGAAACAGCAATTGTCAAGGCACTTAAGCTCCTGGTCGATCGTGGCATCGAAGTCGCAGTCATCTCCCGCGGTAAAGAGGGGCTTATAGCCGCGAACGGAGAAAAGGTTATAAAGGCAATACCACCCCAGGTAGAGGTCCGCAGCACTGTAGGCGCTGGCGACTCGACTATTGCCGGGCTGGTTTTAAAACTAAACGAGGGACTCGACATAGACGAGGCCTGTCGCTGGGCAGTAGCCGCGGGGACAGCCGCCACATTAACACCGGGCACTGAGCTCTGCCGTCGAGAGGACGTAGAAAGGCTACTCTCTAAAGTTAAGATAAAGAGGCTTTGATATCTGATTTTGAAAGACCGCGGTTATTCTATTGTCTGACAGCGCTCTTTCGGAAGGGCCTTCAATCTATCAAGTAAACCTTCAACTGTAGTAGGTTTGCCACCGAGTTTTCGGTTTGCTGTTTTCTATCAAGATAGAAGGCGTGGATACCTATTTCGCTGGGAGCCATAAAATCGAATTGCCAGTTATCCCCAATATGAACTACCCGCTCAGGCTCAACCCGCATTGCCTGACACATTTTTAAATAAAACTCGGATGTCTTCAACTGCCTGTAATCAGTAATCGAAGAATAAATCTCCGAAAAATAAGGTTCGATGTCTTGAAGAAGATGATGCAGAAAATCTCGCGTTGACCCAGAAGCCACAACCAGTTTGTACTTTTCACTTAAAGAGGCCAGCACTTCTTTGACTTCCGGGTAGTAGCGTACTCGATTCTCACATCTCTGCATCATCGGGACAGGCGTACCCAAACCAAGCTTATCGAACCAATATCGGACATCATACCATTCGAGCCTCTGGTCACCGACCTTACGATATTCTCCCTCAACGGCTTTCCTGGCTTGCTCGAGATTAATACCATTCTTCTCAGCATATCGTCGAGGGATAGCTTCGAACCAGACTGCATAGCTAAAATCTGGAGTTACCAGCGTGCCCTCGACGTCGAAAGAGACTACCTTAACATCGCCAGGATTAACCATATCTACTATTTATCCGAAACTTCAGGCAATTTTCCGGTAACCTAATTTCCCCGAATGTTATCACTTCGATAGATAATAAGTCTATTATTGCAAATTAAGCCCTATAAAGTTTAAAATTAAACTTAAATAATTGATATGAACGTGAATTATGGCATTGACGCGAAGAAATTAGCCGACTATTCCTTAGAACTGGGCCCAATAAGGCCGCCCAGTGAAGCGTATTCACTGCTAATAAGAGCCACCAGAAACTGCCCATGGAACCGATGCCAGTTTTGTCCGGTTTACAAGGGACAGAAGTTCGAGCTAAGACCGGCTGAGGATGTGGTAAAGGACATAGAATCGGCGAAAGCTATCGCCGATGAAATAAAAGAGCTTGCCTGGAAAATGGGCTACGGCGACCAATTCAGAAATGTGGCAGGAACAATTTACAGCAGTTATAAATATAATGCCAGCATCTGCAACGTGGCTCTCTGGCTCTGGGCAGGCGGTACATCTGCCTTTCTCCAGGACGCCAATACGCTTATAATGAGGACACCCGACTTAGTCAAGATAGTTTCCTCATTGAAACAAAATTTCCCGGAGCTGAACCGGATAACCTCCTACGCACGTTCAAAAACTGCCTCTAAAAAATCACTGGAAGAATTGAAAGAACTCAAAGATGCCGGACTTTCCCGATTGCATATCGGAATGGAAAGCGGCTCTAATCAGGTGCTTAGCTATGTGGAAAAAGGAGTAACTGCCGAGGAGCACATCGCCGGCGGCAAGAAGGTAAAAGAAGCTGGTATATCGTTATGCGAATACGTAATGCCGGGCCTTGGCGGCAGAAAAATGTCATCAGACCATGTTATCGGTACAGCTACCGTCCTTAACGAAATTGACCCGGACCATATTAGATTACGCACCTTGCATATCCGTTCCGGTATACCCTTGTGGTCAAAGGTAGAAGCCGGCGATTTTGAAGTCCAAACGGAAGATGAAGTGGTAGAAGAGATCGGTAAACTTATCGAAAAGCTCGACGTTACCAGCGAACTCAAGAGCGACCATATATTGAACCTACTGCCTGAAGTAGAAGGTAAATTTCCGGAGGCAAAATCAGACTGTCTGGATACAATAAACAGATACCTAACCTTATCTACCCAAGAAAGGTTAAATTTCAGGCTGGGAAGAAGAGCCGGCTATTATGAGAAACTAGACGACCTTTACGATACACATAAATATGGAAGGGTCGATGAAGCTATCAGGCGTATTACTTCAGAAGCTCCGGACAGCATTGACGAAGTCATCCTGCAACTAAAGGCGAGTTTTATTTAGGAACAGTCATTTTATGTCAAACAAAGGTTTTCTGAACCTCAACCGTTTCAAGTCCGGCAAGACAATAAAGCAGCAAACCAAACTTAGAGCTGACAACCATCGAAATAAATCATTAAAATCAAGAAAGGCAAGTATATGAGAAAATTCGGAATTTTTTTAGCTTTAGCGCTGGTATTGATTACCTTGACGTCAGGTTGCGCCAAAGGCACCACAGTTACTAATGATTTTATAGACGGCGAGTCAGGTGGTGATGCCGAGACATTAAACTGGATTTTGGCAGCCGATGCTACTTCTTTTAGTTATGCCGGGCACACAGTGGACTCGTTAGCTACCTACGACAATCAGTTGAATATCCAACTACGTTGCTTGGCTAAGGATATAGAGGTATCACCGGACGGCCTGGTTTACACCGTAACTATCAGAGATGACCTAAAATGGAGCGACGGCTCGCCGGTTACTGCCGAGGACTATGTATATACCTTAAAAAATCTTATGTTCTCGGATTGGCTGAACTATCCCTATAAGAGCTATTGGCAAGAAGAGGTGGACGGCAAAACGGTCTTAGTTGCACCGCAAGTAGTAAATGATACGACCTTTACTATAACTAGGCAAACGGTCTATCCTGAATTTGTCTACAGGATTTATGATTTAATACCATACCCCAAGTATATAGCTGTAAAATATGAAGGTAACGTTGAAGCTTTCACACAAGCACCGGAGTTTAATAACTTGACTTATACGGGTAACCTGGGGCCTTATCGATTTAAAGAATGGAGCCGTAATGACAGGTTTGTAGTGGAACGAAATCCTGATTATTACCTGGGCAAAGACGTTGGCGCTCCATATTTTCAACAGTATATCGTAAAACTATTCAGCACCTCGGCGACAAGACAAGCGGCCTTGGAAGCAGGCGATATAACCTCCACTAGCATTGAACCGGCCGAGGTAAACAGGTTCAAGTCTATGCCCAATATAAAGGTATTTACCATTCCCACTACCGGCTATACGCTACTGGCTTATAACCAGCGGGCTAACGGTTGGGAAGGGTTAAAGGATAAAACGGTGAGACAAGCCCTGTCGATGGCAATAAATAAACAAACGATTAGTCAGGCAATTCTACTCGGCTTTGCTGAGCCGGCTTATAGCTTTATCCCGGCAACCTCTCCATGGTATACGGATGAGGGTTTAGCCAAATACGGTGTTGCACCTCTGTACGATAAACAGAAGGCTGCTGAACTGCTTTATCAGGAGGGCTATGGAATTAAAGATAGTAATGGCACCATAAAAGTCACCGATAAAAAAGGCACGCCACTTCACTTGATTCTGGCTGTCAACACAGGCAGCAAACCGGCCGAGGACATGGCTTTTTCGATACGCAAGGACCTGTTGCAACTGGGAATAGAAACTGAAATCAAGCTGGTGCCCTGGGCAACTCTTTTAAGACAGTACATGATGAACACAGTCCCAGACTCAAAGCAGGAACCAGGTGACAATAACGGCCCAGAGGCAGTCAGCCAGGAATCATGGGATTTTATTTTGTTGGGGTTCAGTACCGATTTGCTGGCTCCGTCCGGAAGTAGCGTCTTCTTTACCACCAAAGGCGGCCTTAACTTCTTTGGTTACTCAAATCCCCAAGTTGATGAATTATTCAATCGTATAAAGTCTAAAGAGGCACTGGACAAAACTGCGAGACAGCAAATCTATGCTGAAATGTCACGGGTGCTGTCGGAAGAACAGCCCATAGATTTCTTGATTTTCCACCGAGCTAACGTCGGTTTCCAGAAAAATGTCATGGGGATAGAACCCGGCATAAGTATGGGTTATAACTACTATATGTGGTATTTTGAACCTGTAAAATGAGGTTTATACTAAAGACACAGAACATTTCGTATTAGCGGCTCCTCCGGCATTCTACAATAATGGGCAAAAGCTGGCTCAGAGATTACATCGTCAAGAGACTCATTTACTCAATAATTATCGCCTGGGGCATACTAACTATCACCTTTATTCTGGTCAGAGTTGGGCCCAGTTCCCCGGCCGATAAATATCTTGCCAATATAACTGCCAGGGGAGGTGACCCGGCACAGGTAACAGCTGCTATTGAGGCGCGGTACGGGCTGGATAAGCCCATCTACGTGCAATACTTCAACTATTTGGGCAACCTGTTCCGCGGGAATTGGGGTTGGTCTTTCGGCACCTCAATGCCCGTCATTGAGCTAATCAAAGCTCACTGGATTTACTCCTTTCAACTCATACTTTTAAGCAGTTTGTTTGCTGCCATCCTCGGTATGCTAATTGGTATCTACTCGGCGGTTAAACAATATACCAAGACAGATTATGCCCTCACCTTTCTCTCTTTCATTGGCATATCCATACCAAACTTCTGGCTGGGCATCATGCTTATCCTGGTTTTTTCAGTTAAATTTGGACTATTCAAGACTTACTATGACACCACTTTACCTCTATTTTCGCTGGATAATCTGAAAGCATTGGTGCTGCCCGTCATAACCCTGGGTACAGGAATGTTAGCTGGCTATGTTAGGTATACCAGGTCGGCTATGCTGGATAACTTAAGGAAAGCATTTGTCACTACTGCCCGAGCCAAAGGTCTGCCCGAGCGGACTGTCATCGGCAAACATGTCTTCAGGAACGCGCTGCTGCCTCTGGTCACCATAATTATGTTCGATTTAGGCAGCATCGTTTTCGGCGGCGCCTACCTCACTGAGATTATCTTCGGTATTCCCGGACTCGGGCAAATATCATTCAACGCCATCTTTGCCAACGACTATCCCGTAGTGATAGCTGTTACTCTTATCGGCACTTTTATGGTGCTGCTGGTCAACCTGGCCACAGATATTAGTTATACGTATCTCGACCCGAGGATAAGATATGGTTGAAACGTTACGGGATGCAGTCAGAAAAATCGGCCGACGTCTGTCTAACAGCACACGGCTTATTGACTATTACTGGCAAAGGACACGGCGGAACAAGCTGGCTGTCTTCGGCCTGGCTTTCATAATTTTTTTAATTGCATTGGCCGCAATTGGCCCCTTCTTCACCGCAGATCCCACGGCAGTAAATTTCGAAGAAAAAGAAATACCGCCTATTGGTTTCACCACCCAACAGTCGACATACAACATAGAGAGCGATAAATTTACTACAAATGAAATCCACGGAACGTGGAAACATCCACTGGGCACTGACAGCAAAGGCCGCGATATGCTGGCCATGATAGTTTCCGGAGCCAGAGTATCTTTACTGGTTGGCCTCATCGCCACCGGCATAGCCATTATCCTGGGAACAATTATCGGTGTCCTATCGGCCTACCTTGGCGGTTGGGTGGACAATGCTTTAATGAGATTCACTGACGTTATGATGACCTTTCCTTTCTTCCTATTGCTGGTTCTAATAGTCTTCATTTTTGGTCCAAGTCTGGCTTTCATAGTACTGGCAATAGGACTGACCGGCTGGACAGGTACTGCCAGGCTGATTAGAAGCGAATCTCTATCGCTAAGGACTCGAGAGTTTATCGTTGCCGCTAAAGCCTTAGGCGCCAGTGATAACAGGGTCATCTTCCGCCACCTGATACCCAATGTCGTCAGTCTGATTATCATCATAGCCACTTTATCTATCCCGGGAGTAATTCTAGCCGAAGCCGCTTTGAGCTTTATCGGCTTGGGCGACCCATCCGTACCCAGCTGGGGAATAATCCTGGAATCCGGACAGCACACTTTGGACACAGCCTGGTGGGTAGCCGTGGAACCAGGAATCATGCTCTTCCTGACAGTTCTGGCTTTTAACTTTTTGGGTGATGGGCTAAGGGATGCGTTCGATCCTAAAAGCAATGTATAGACATACGAATGAATAATGTAGTACTCAAGGTCAGCGACCTGAAGACTTACTTCTTCACCCGACGGGGCATAGTCAAGGCGGTTGACGGAGTTGAATTCGAACTCAGACGGGGTGAATGTCTCTGCCTCGTGGGCGAGTCCGGCTGCGGCAAGACAGTCACCGCACTGTCAATTTTACGACTGTTTGATAGTCCGCCAGGGAAAATAGTTGATGGTCAAATAAGCTACGATAGCTTGGACTTAACTAAATGTTCCCCGAAGCAAATGAGACAAATCAGAGGTAAGGATATCGCCATTGTTTTTCAGGAAGCACAATCAGCTTTGAACCCGGTATTAACCATAGGTGACCAGATAACAGAGCAAATAAAACTTCATCTGCCGCTGGATTATAACCGAACTAGAGAGAGGGCTGTGACGTTGCTCAGCGAAATGGGCATACCCTCAGCAGAGAGTGTGCTGAGTTACTACCCACATCAACTATCGGGCGGTATGAAACAGAGAGTACTAATAGCTATGAGCTTGTCCTGTGACCCCCAAATTCTTATAGCTGATGAACCAACCACCGCCGTAGATGTGACCATAAAGGCACAAATTCTAGACATATTTCGCGAGTTAAAGGCAAAGAGACAAATGTCAACAATATTCATAACGCATGACCTGGCTGTTGTAGCTGAAATAGGAGACCGTGCCGTGGTCATGTACGGCGGGAAAGACGTCGAGACGGCACCAGTCTCAGAAATAATAGGCAATCCAAAGCATCCTTATACTGCCGGATTAATTGACTGTTTGCCCGATACCTCCAAATCCGCAGACAGGCTGACATCGATTCCCGGCACAACACCCAATCCACTGGAGATGCCTCAAGGTTGCACTTTCCATCCCAGATGTCCCAGGGTAATGAAGATATGTAGCCAAAAAGAGCCATTAAAAACTACAATCTCCAACGTACATTCTGTAAGCTGTCATTTATACACATGAAACATGAAGTAAACGATAAGTTGTTACAAATAAGACACCTCAAAAAGTATTATCCGGTAACGGCCGGCATATTTTCCCGTCACGTCGGAGACATAAAAGCCGTAGACGACGTGACTTTTGATATTAGCGAAGGAGAAATCATCGGCTTAGTGGGGGAATCAGGATGCGGCAAGTCAACGCTGGGCAAGACAATTCCCAGGCTGGAGGAACCAACCGGCGGTAAAATACTATACCGGGGTGCTGATGTTACCGGGCTCGATAAAAAAGGACTTAGAGAATTAAGAAAGGAAATTCAAATAATATTTCAGGACCCTGATGCCTCTCTCGACCCTAGAATGACTGTCGGCGACTCCATACGCGAACCACTGGTTATCCATAATATCGGCGACGAAAAGAAACGAACCCGTAGGGTATCTGAGTTAATGGAACAAGTTGGGTTGGAAGCCGGACAGGTCGACCTGTATCCACACGAATTTAGCGGCGGTCAAAAACAGCGTATCGGCATCGCCCGTGCCTTAGCCATGAACCCAAAACTTATCATTGCCGATGAACCGGTGAGCGCTCTCGATGTATCCATACAGGCTCAGATTCTAAATCTGATGATGGATATCCAGGAGAAGTTCGGGCTGGCTTATTTATTCATCGCCCACGACTTGTCAGTGATAAGGCATATGGCGCACAGAGTAGCCATAATGTATTTAGGAAAAATCGTGGAGCTGGCCGATAAAAATGAACTCTTTAAAAATCCTCTACATCCTTATACGGAAGCTCTACTTTCGGCAGTCCCCAGCTTTAAGCCAAAAGATAAAGATAGAATACTGCTGCGCGGTGATGTCCCCTCCCCCCTGAATCCACCACCCGGCTGCCACTTCCATCCCAGATGCCATCGGGTACTGCCAATCTGCAGTCAAGTAGAACCGGAGCTTGATGAATTATCTGAAGGCCACTTCGTGTCCTGCCATCTGTATACGGACAGGATTTAAGTTTGCTCCCTAAGGACATAGAAATCCTGATATCAAATTTTTAAACTCTAAACAAGTTCAAACCACAGATGTTTCCAATTTAGAAAATTTGAATTTTGATATTGTTGGGGGTTTAATATTTGGTTTTTAAGATTTACAATCGTAAATGGCAAAACTAAAGCCTGGCAACGTGATTTTCTGGAGAGCTCACCTAAAGCTGCTTAATCATATAGGCTCCATCCAGCTCATAGCCACATTCGTAGCGGAAATATTCTCTGGCACCTATGCCGCTGAGGATAGCAATTCTCCGAGCTTGAAGTTCATCTTTAGCAATTCGTTCAGCCTGCTTGAGCAAGTCCAGGCCTAGCCCACGATGCTGAGTTGCCCCGGCATACTTCTCCCCCAGAGGAACCTCTTGACCGAAGACGTGCAATTCCCTGACCATAACCAGGTCTCCATTACCAACTGCCAGAGAGCCCACCCTCATGCGGAGCAGTCCGAAAATGGTCTCCCCCTCGTCCTCGAAAGAAAGAAATATCTCTCTCCCTCCAGAGGCATCATAGTCCAATCTTTTCAACCGCGGCTCGCCGATTTTCAAGCCATCCCTCAGACGATGCCCGTATTCACGGCAGCGGATACATTTACACCCGACGCCAATCTCTTCCATCCTCTTTTTCAGAGCACTCCTCAAAGCTAAATCTCTGCAGCCGGCCACTATGAATTTGGTGGGCATATCACGCATCACCCGTGGAATCCTGACATAGCCGGGGACATTAGTTTTAATGCCTACCATTAAATCTACCAGGTCGTCCATCGGATAAGGCTGATAGCGGTCATCTTCGTACCATTTTTCGAGCTCGGTGCCGGCAATTACCAACGTGGGATAAAGTTTGAGCCCGTCAGGTCTGAAATTGTCATCATCAAAAAGCTGCCGCGACAGCTCCAGGTCATGCTCGGGGTTTGAACCAGGCAGTCCCGGCATCCAGTGATAGTAGACCTTGAAGCCATAATCTTTTAGTAATTTAGTAGCACTCACTACCTCGGCTGTATTATGTCCACGTTTAACTAACCGGTAGATGTCATCGTCCAGTGTCTGCACACCCAGCTCGACACGCGTGGTGCCAAACTCAAGCATTCTCTTGACTTCCTCCTCCCGGCACCAGTCCGGTCTGGTTTCAATGCACAGCCCCACGCACCTGTGCTCGGCAGTCTCATTCGTCTTTTTGGCTGCCTCCAAGGTGGGCGATTCGCAGCCATTTAACCCATCGTAACAATCCTTTATGAACCGGTATTGGTATGCCTCGGGATAAGCCAGGAAAGTTCCACCCATGACAATGAGTTCTACCTTGTCACCCGGATGTCCCATGTCTAAAATAATCCTCAATCTACGCTCGACCTGCCTTTTGGGTTCATAATTGCACAGCTTAGCTCTGAGCACCGCTGGCGATTCCGGAGTATAGCTCTTAGGAGCATTAGGGAAGGTGGGACAATAAATGCATTCGCCGGGGCAGCCCATGGGCTTTCCCATGACAGCCACCGGCGTCACCCCGGATATGGTCCTTGATATTTTCTTCATTATGTGGTTTCCTAATATCTGATATCGAAATCACCGGGCATCCTGGGTCAGAGTTTACCAAATTGTAGCTATGTCAACAAACAAAGAAGTCTTCGATACGATAGCCGAAAGCTGGTACCGATTCAGACATCGGTCCCGCTTCATTACAGAGCTGGAGGAGATAGCAACCAGATGGCACCGGTGCAAGCTCCTGAATATAGGTTGTGCTCACGGACCGGACTTCCTGCCCTTCAAAAACAACTTTGAGCTGTGGGGGCTGGACTTCTCCGTGCAAATGCTGAAACTAGCGCAAAAGTACGCAGCTAAATTCGACTTAAAAATAAAGTTAACATTGGCTGATGCCACTTCTTTACCATATACCGATAACGCCTTCGACTGTGCCATAGCTGTAGCCGTCTACCACAATATTCGAGGAGATAAGCAAAGACTAGAGGCTCTCCGGGAACTCAGGCGTGTCTTGAAGCCAGGAGGTGAGGCTTTCATCACTGTGTGGAACAAATGGCAGCCGCGCTTCTGGTTAAAAGGTAAGGAGATCAATGTACCCTGGAAATCGAGGATAAAAACTTATTATCGCTACTATTATCTATATACCTATCCAGAACTCCGCAGCTCATTGATCCGGACTGGCTTTGAAATCCTCAGCATATTCCCGGAGAAATCCTATCGATTCCGGCTCAAATTTTTATCTCGAAACATATGCGCCTTGGTCAGAAAATAGAGACCCTACAGATTGCCGTGCTTCGCTACTGCGGATGATATTCAGAACCTATCTCTCGATTTAGCTCTTGTAGCAGCCTTTCCGGTAATAGAAGGCAGTTTCTTAGAAGCAACGCTTGTTCGATTGCCACCCGTCTCCTTGGCCTGATAAAGCGCCTTGTCAGCCGCATTCACCAGTTCCCCTGATGTCACTCCGTCACCGGGCCAGGAAGCCAAGCCTAGGCTGGCACTTATCCTGATATTCTTTTTGCTCATCTCATTTGCGATCCTACGCCGAACCCTCTCAGCCACAACAAAGGCATCATCAGTTGCCGACTGCGGCAAGATGATGGCAAACTCATCACCCCCGTAGCGAAAAGCCAGGTCAGTATTCCTTATCTCCCCATTCACTAAACGCCCTATTATTCCCAGAATCTTATCACCAGCCGTATGCCCCTGCACATCATTGTAGGCTTTGAAATAATCCAGGTCGAGAAGAATCAAAGACAGCATCCCGTTATAGCGGGCATGGCGTTCTATCTCTTGTTTTATGCATTCATTAAAATGGCGGCGGTTAAATAAACTGGTAAGCTCATCAACCCGAGCCCTCTGCTCAGCCCTAGCATAAAGCTGGCTATTCTCAATGGGCATGGCTATTTGAAAAGCCAGGCGTTCCAGGAGCCGAACTTGCCCGGGAGTATAAGCGTTAGGCTTACGACTGGCGACAATGAGGCTGCCTATCGCCTTGTTTTTCACCACCAGCGGCAGGTAAACGATCGACCGAATACCCTGCTTTAGGTGGTCTTCGCCTGTCCTAAACTTCCTGTTTTTTACAAGGTCTGGCTCAATCAGAGCCTCCTTGTGATTGGCAACCCACTCAGTGCCTGTTCCTTTAAGCCGCATCTTCTCACCTGCCTGCCAGGCTGAACCTACCTCCGTGGATAAAACCTCCAAACGAATTTCGTCGCCCTCTATAAGAGCAATCGTCGCCCAGTCGACACCAACCACCCCTTTAAGCTCATCTATGAAGGCGCCGTATACCTCTCTTATGTTTAAGCTGGAAGTGATGACCGCGGCCAGCCGGTTAATCAAAGCTAGCTCTTGTTCTTTCTTTCTAAGTTGCTTCTGAAGATGTTCTTTCTCGTGCTTTCTAAACTGTTCCTGAAGATATTCCCTTTCTAAACTAGCTGCCACCTGAGAGGTAACGGTCTCGACTAAATTTATATCCTCAAGTGAATATCTACCGGATTCTTTTTTTCCTAAAGCCAGTATAGCAATCAAGTCACCGCGACTTATCAGAGGAAATAGTAATTCTATATCCAGAGCTTTTAGCTCATCTCTTTCCTCACCCCACCTACCGTAAAGTTCCGGAAAGATATCCAGATTTTCTCTGAGCAGATATCTATTCTCGTGTCGCAGCCATTCCAGGAGGGGATTGTCCTGGCTTAATCTCACTTTCGAAACATTCCCTTTATTCGGCTCGGAAAATTGGACAACAAAATCACCATCTGCGGAGTCCGTAAGAAATAAATGTATCTGCTTGCAGTGCAAGGTCCCCGCCAGCAGTGGCAGTAATTCTTCACTCATTTCACCCAGACTAAGAATGCTGTTTAATTTGTACCTTAGAAAAATGCGTAGTTTTTCGAGGTACTCGTACCGCGCTCGATAGAACAACCTGTCTGTACGCCTGGAAAATAAACCCTGCAACAAATAAGCACTACCACTAATGACCATCGCTGCCAGTGTAGCCAGAACTAAAGTGCTTCCATCTATTCTGATATCACTGAACGAGTGGATTAGTAAAAACAAAACCAAATAGAGAGCAATACCGACAGCAACTAGACCTATCCAGACCAGCCCACGACGTAAAACAACCCTCAAGTCTAATAAACTATGTTTGAGGACTGCATAAGTCAGGATAACACCATTGATGAGGTTGCCTATATGGCTGATCGGATATTCATTTCCCCAGGGAATAAAGGTCGTAGATACGGCAACAAGCAAAATACAGATGCTTAATAACAAATAAGCCATCTGGTTGCGCAGTGCGGGGTCCTCTGACGTCTTGAATCGCTGCCTCAAAAAATATACATTCCTGGCGGTCACGATGGCTAGAGGCAATCCCATTAAGAAAATACCGTTGCCATACACGGTGTATAGTTTGCCGTCAATAATCATAACGTCCTTGGGCACATAGCCTATCGCCACCAGAAAGATAATGATGGCCAGGGAAGCATAGGCAAGGAGCAGCCAGCGGCCTTTATTTGGTGGATAGAAGGAAGATATAAAGCAGTGAAACTGCGCTGCTGCCAGTGTGAAGGTACAAACAATAATTTTGCCCAGAATAACCTTATAGGCCATAAAGAAATCGCTGCGGAAAAAGACGTCACTGACGCTCCAGAGCATGGCAGCGATTAGAAACCAAACAAATAGCCTTTGTTGCTTATTCCAAGGGCGATTGGCCGCCAGTACACCAAATAATGGGATATAGGCAATCACTGCCAGCAAAGGAGGGACAGCGTAGATATTCATCGATTCTGTACTTACTACGTCTGCCTAATTATGTGCGCAGCTTCGAAGGTTGTCAAGAGGGATCAAAGGAAGTTGCTTGCCTGTAGTCGAGAGCTCGCCAGTTCGCCAATAATCTTTCGGGTTTATAGTTTTCTCCAGGAGCAGGCATTTACCAGGTGCTATAAATCTGCTTTTGTGTCGCCGAGCTTTACGTGACCGCCGATTCCTCCGGGGCGGCAGATAGGGCAATAGGTAAAAAGGCGTCAACCAGCTTCGGGTCAAACTGGCTGCCGGAGCAACTTTTGAGCTCTTTCAGCACTTTCTTATAGGATAGCTTACTGCGATACGGTCGAGATGACGTCATGGCATCAAAGGCATCAGCTATAGCCAGGACACGAGCCTCAACCGGGATTTCTTCGCCTTTAAGCCCGGCGGGGTAGCCACCGCCATCCCATCGCTCATGATGATGAAGTATAGCCGGCAGACAGGAAACTAAACTGACCACGTGGCCAACTATAGTTGTCGATAATTTGGGATGCGCGTGAATCAATTCCCACGCTTCGGGCTCAAGCTTGTCAACCTTATTGAGCACTTCATCGGGGATGCCTATCTTACCGATATCGTGAAGCAAAGCGGCAGTGCTGACCACAGCCACCTTTTCCGAGGGCAATCCAATAGCCTCGGCCAGGGATACGGCATAACTGCTGACCTTGCGTGAATGGCCATAAGTATACGGGTCTTTAGCTTCGATTGTTGCCGCTAAGGTATGGATGATACTCAAAACCTCTTTCTCGGTTGTAGTCCTGGTACTGGCAGCCGCAGTTAAAGACGGTAGCATCTTGGAAGCAACACAAGTCCGATTGCCTCCGGTCTCTTTGGCATAGTAAAGCGCCCTATCAGCCGCGTTCACCAGCTCGTCTGATGTCACTCCGTCGCTGGGCCAGGAAGCTAGGCCCAGGCTGGCGCTTATCTTGATATCCCTCTTGCCCATCTCCGCTGCAATCCTGCCTCTTACTCTCTCAGCTACAATAAAGGCGTCATTAGATGCCGACTGCGGTAGTATGATGGCAAACTCATCGCCGCCGTAGCGAAAAGCCAGGTCAGTGCTTCTCAGCGCGCTGTTCACTAACCGGCCTATTAATTCCAGAACCTTATCGCCAGCCGTATGCCCATTCATATCATTGTAGGCTTTGAAAAAATCGAGGTCGAGAAGAATCAAAGACAGCATACTTCTATAGCGAGCATGGCGGTCTATCTCCAACTTCACACACTCATCAAAGTGGCGGCGGTTAAACAGGCTGGTAAGCTCGTCAACCCTGGCACGCTGCTCAGCTTTAGCATAAAGACGACTATTTTCAACCGGCACTGCAATCTGGGAAGCCAGTCGTTCCAGCAGCCGAACCTGGCCGGGAGTATACGCATTCGGCTGACGACTGGCGATGATTAAACTGCCTATAGCCTCATTTTTTACTACCAATGGCAAATAAATGATAGACCGAATCCCCCACTTTAAGTGTTCTTCTCCGGTATTAAACCTCGCGTTTTTAGCTAAATCAGGTTCAACCAGAGCTTTTTTATTATCGGCTACCCACTCAGTACCGGTGCCCTTAAGCGGTATCTTCTCTCCTGCCTGCCAGGTTGAGCCTACTTCAGTCGATAGTACTTCAAAACGAAGTTCGTCACCTTCTATCAGGGCAATTGTTGCCCAGTTCACGTCCACTACCTGTTTCAACTCAGCGATAAAGGCGCCGTATACGTCTCGTATATTCAAGCTGGAAGAAATGACGTTTGACAGCCGGTTAATAAGTGACAGCTCCTGCTCCCGCTTTCTGAGTTCCTCTTGAAGATATTCTCTTTCCAAACTTCCTGCTACCTGAGAGGTCACATACTCAATCAAGTTAACGTCCTCAAGCGAATATCTACTGGATTCCTTTTTGCCTAATGCCAGTATAGCAACCAAGTTACCCCGGCTTATCAGCGGGAATAGTAATTCTACTTCCATAGCTCTTAGCCCATCTTTTTCCACCTCCCAGAGACCACGGAATTCAGGAAGAATGTCCATATTTTCTGTGCTAAGGTATCTACGCTCCCGTCTCAGCCATTCTAAAGCTGGATTATCCTTTTTTATTATAAGTGTTGAATTGCCATCGCTTTGATAGAGGCTAAACTCCCCGACAAAGTCTTCACCTCCGACTTCCGGAAGTAACAAACATGCCTGCTTACAGCCCAGTGTGCCAGCGAGTAACGGCAGCAATCCTTCACTCAATTCGCCTAGGTTAAAAACGTCGGTTAGTTTATTCCTCAAAAAAGTAAGCAACTTTTTATGGTAATCGTACCTCGCTCTATAGAAAAAGCGGTCTATACTCCTAGAAAATAAATCTTGCAACATATAAACACTGGCAGCAGCAGCAAGTCCTGCCAGTGAGGTCAGAGTTAATATACGCATATCTAACGCATCACCAATGAGCCAATAAATTAAGAGAAACAAGGACAGATAGGTACCGATACCGACAATAACTAAACTTGTCCAGACAAGCACACGGCGGGCAACGAATTCGATGCTCAGCAGTTTATGCCTGATTGATAAGTACAGCAAAATGCTCGCAACGAACAGATTACCAAAATGGGAAACAGGAAACTTTGCTCCGAATGCGGTGAAGAAGGCCATAATGCCGATGACCAAGAAGACTGCTATGGTTAAAAATAAATAGGATAGGAGGTTACGCTCTTCGGGTTTAGTCGAATTCCTGAATTTTAACACCGCCGGGTATAAGAACAAAGCTGGAAGTTCAACCATCGGTATGGCAAACAGAAGAATCCACAAACCAAAGCGAGGTGCAATCGCACCATCGCTAAAACTAATACTCTGCGGTATATAGCCTAGACCGGAAGCTATAATCAATACTAATAGTGCGATATAGCCCGTCAGCAACCCAATTCCACCAGGCTCGCCAATGACACACATCAAAAACCAGTAAAGCTGAACTATATACAAAATGCCAATGCACAAACTTATTCTAAATATTTGGATTCTATATAATGTAAATAAATCAGTTCGGAGCAAGAAGGTTACAGCGCTCCAAACCGTACCACTAACTAAAACCGATAAAAGAAGCAAACGTTGCTTATGCCACGGACGATTCAGGCTAAGAACAACAAATAACGGTATATAAGCAATCGCGGCAACTAATGGAATAACAGATTGAATTGGCATCTAAATCCTTAGCTTTATCTATTTAAATATGGCTAATTATGTATAGAGCTTAGAAGATTGTCAAGAACGTGGAGTAAAAAGAGTTCGTATAGAAGCTTCGTAGGTCAATATATAGTTTGAATAATAGAATGCCGAGACGACCGTAATCACCAGCCGCCTCGGCCTTTACATTCTCAAACAAATTAAAAAATTACCGCCCAGCTACAGCCTCAGTTTTAGCTTCATCCACAACCGCCACCTCAGGCATAAGCTTTACCTTGGCCCCAAGCAAAGAAAGTACCTTCTCGGAGGGATTGATGTGAGGCGGTTTCAAATGAGCCAAATCAGCGCCTTCAGCTCGACGTTGAGCTATGTAATTTGCGAAGGCTCCTTCAGGCAGTAAAGTGACCTCTATTGGTTTGAAGTCAATGATTCTTTCCAAACTTGACAAATCTCCATGAATGAAACCATCATCTAATCTCTTAATTTGCTCATACACTGCCTTAGCTAAACCTTTTTCACTGGCAATATAATTATCCTTGAGCTCAAGATGGAGATGCAGGACAGACCTTTCACCGATTATCTCCTTATACGCCACCCAATCTGCGTAAGGAATACCTGTGTTTTCAATGGCCTGCCATATTATCTTTTCCGTCAGCCGCATGAAGCCGATATCAATGAGGTCATCGGCCCTTCTTTCGAAAACCAGCTGTGGTATATCAATGCCCAAATTATCGTTCCTTAGAGCTGTTATCCTGACCATATCGCCAAGTCTGAATCTTACAAGCGCACCGCCATGAAAGTTCGTAATAACAACTTCGTAAAGTCCGCCGGCTTTCACTTCATCGAGTAAAACAGTTTTAGGCTGATACGAATGATCGAGCTGCCATTTAGAATGCTCCACCTCAGGGATAAACTCAAAAAAGCTAAGACTAGGCACAAAGGTCATACTGTCATAGTCCCAGGTCTGGATAGCGTAAACTCCACCCTCAGTACCAGCGTAGGCCTCAAGCGGATATCGTCCCCACAGCTCCTCGATTCTCCGTTTGAAAATCGCGGTGTCTGTGCCACTACCAATAATGCCCTTGATTCTCCATAGGTCCTTAGGTGATAACGGACGATGGGCTATCTTGCTCTTGGCCAGTCCTTTCAACAACCTAAACAATGCAGAAGGGTGAGATAAAACAAGGCGTAGGTTAACCTTACCTGATTGCCGCTTGAATTGCTCCCCTGCAGCAACCAGGATAAAAGGCAAACCGGCAAAACCATCGATCCCTCGATACAAAGCCTCTTCAAAGCCAGCCTTTATCCTCTCTTCAAAAGGCATATCGTCTCCATTGGATGGTAAAAAATCAAAATTAATCGCCTCTCGAGCGGAATCACCTACAGCTCTTGAACCATATTCTGGTGGCCCCATGGTCATCAACAGGTTCAAGTGTTCTTTAACTTGGGCGACATCTCCCCGATATCTACAAAGGGCAAGAACGGCAAGTGTACCTCCTACTATTAAAAGCTCGCGCCAGAAGCCTTCGGACATTGGCACCCACTTGGCTGAATATTCGCCTGACCTGCCCGATGTGCGTACCCATCTGGCTACCTTCCCCGGCAGGACATCCTCTCGCCGCTCTAATAGTTCGGGACAATAGTCAATATAACTGGTCAGAGGCACCTGCGCTCTAAATTCCTCTACTGTTTCAGGCATGGCGCCGCGCATCACCTTCCTGCCCAGCTCACAGTTTTTCAATAGCGCAATCTGCTCCAGCAGCAACCGCTTCTGGATAGCCATGAACTGTTCGAGACTGAGGTCAATGAAACCACAGCACATCTGCCAAAGCTCTTCTTTCCTGCCTTTACGCATAAGTTCCAGTACTTTAGACACAATACACCTCCTTAGCTAAATAGAAATAGCCCAGAAATACGCTACCCCCAAAGATATGATGGGACTATTTACCCCTGACCATAGTACTATACCACTGCCGCAAGAATCGCTGTCAATAGGTTTTTAGGCGTTTTTACAGAAAATTTTTTGTTTAGGTTCGAAAACTCGGGGTAGTACTGACAAAGGTTGGGGATTACGAATAGCAGCTATCTTGAATGCTCAGGCACCTTTTCTTCTTTTAAATATGCTAAGAAATCTATCCTGATACTCATGAAACAGGCCCCATTTATTTAATTCGGCTACCAGCTCAGGTGCCGAAGACGGCTCCCGTTTCGTTTTTTCTAAAAGTCCCTCAATGTGATTCCTGGCATCTCGAGGCACTCCAGCCGAATCGACGCGAAAAAGACCACGTTGTTCCAATTCAGCCACATTGGCCTGCACCGAGCTTGTAGTCAACTCGTAAGTAAACTTAAGCAACGAAACATCCCACAGCGCCTCCACACCCTTGATAATAGCTGTCAACGGGTCTCGCCGGTCATCTATGAGTTGATTGATTTTGTCTATTACGGCATTGATTGGTTCAGAAACGATATTCATCTCCCTTGGCTCATTCTTATAGGTGTAGAAAATGCCGGGCTCATGCGGGTACCTCTCTGCCATCATCTCTATAAACTTTCTGGCTTGTGAGCTGAAACCTTCCAGATTAACAAGATAAGATGGAGTAACAATCTTAGGCCTGGCGGCAATAACTCTGCCCTCCCTGACCACATTCACCCATTCCGTTAACTGGGTAACGAGATAGTAGTATATATTTGTGGTACCGAATGTAGCCAGGCTCTGCATCGGCGCTCTCACAACCTCGGTATGTTCTACAGCGTACTGAATTTTTTCATCAGCTTCCATGAAAAATCACCCGCTAGAGAAACAGTTTAACTGCCTGAAAATTACGCTGCACATTCGTTTTGCCTTTAACAACATTCCCATATTCGGTGCTATGCCCGGGAACTAGACACTCCACGTCTAGCTGTGACAATCGCTCTACGCTTTTCTTAAGCAAAGAAAGGCTACCGCCGGGGAAATCCGTCCGGCCTATACTGCCGTAAAATACCACATCCCCGGTTATCAAAATCTTTTTATCCGGCCAGTAAAGACAAACTGAGCCCGGAGAATGACCTGGCGTAAGAATAATCCGGAGCTCGACTTTGTTTTTAGCACCTAGATTCAGGTCTCCTTCTTTAAGGTAAAAAAGAGACGTGAACTGCGGAACTTTCGCCCCTAACATAGAATATAGTCTTTCTCCTGAAGTATGTCGAAATTCATCTTCCTCTTCGGACAAGGTAATCCAGGCACCGCTTTTTTGGACCACCAGCTCGTTCGCCTGGCAGTGGTCGAGATGGCTATGAGTGTTTATTATCAATCCAACATCATCAACCCTAAAGCCGTTCTCCTCAATGGCTTTAATCAAGTAGTCAAAGCAGGTCTCCCCGAACTCGTTAGTTATATGTCCCGGGTCGACAATGATATGGGGGCGTTCACCCCGTAGCGCGTCAGTAAACAAACAAGTATTGCAGTTATTGCCGGTCCCCTGCCAGATATAGCAGTAAAAGCCATCTGCTAGCTGCACCGATTCATAAGCCCTGGATGACCTATAAACCATATCTTTTACCAATCCCACAGTTGTCCTCAGCACTGCCCCCTATATCATACTGATTACTTCGCCTTATGTCATTCTGAGGGAGCACAGCGACCGAAGAATCTCACTCAGTGTAAACTCCGCGACCGAAGAATCTCGACTAACACAGCACCTAAGCATTCCCTTGAATAACTTTGAATCCACTAGAATTATAAGGTATAAAAACGATGGGGTAAAGGTGAACGAACTTTTTGTAGAACTGCTCGACCAAATGGTAACCATGGGTGATATTGCACGCCAGCTAAAGGAAGCTCTCTCCGGTGATTGTCATGGAAATGGGGAGCTTTTGCAGAAGGTGATAACTACAGATAAGCAAACCAAACACTAAGGCATATTGTTTTTAGAATAAGAATAAAGGTCGAAATAGTCATGATTTCTGTTAGGAGGTAGGATATGAAACAAGTAACTTGCCCAATATGTGGTCAGACAGTTCAGGCTCAAGGTATCAACGGGCACATGAAGGTTAAGCATGAGGGAGTAACGCAAATGAGCTTAATCTGCGACTTGATCGTCAACGTAGAAAATTTGGCTCGCTTGCTTCTATTCCAAAAGGGATCTAGGGGACAGGATATAGATAAAGCATTGAACGCAATTGGCTTTAAATCTGTACCTAAAGTCTGAACTTAAAGTATGAACTTAAAGTCGTTACTTCAATAGGAACTAGCCTGTCTGCTTTTATGATCCCGGAGCCCGGGCTTCCCTGCAGCTGCATTAAATAAGGCTGCAGAGTGCAGAAGTTTAGCTAAGGGATTGTTGAAGTTTGAATATGTAAGCTTTGTAGGGTCAATAAGCTAGCAAGGTTAATGTTAGTAAGATTAGCAAGGTCAGCAAGGTTAAGGCTAGTAGGCTAGTGGCTAGTGGCTAGAGGGCTAGTGGGCTAGCAAGGTCAGCAAGGTCAGCAGGCTAAGGGCAGTAAGGTCAGCAGAATAAGACTAGCAAGGTTAGCAGGATAAGGTTAGTAGCCCAACAATTTGGCTCAATGTGAAATGAAGTAACAAAACAGGCTTCTGTATCCTATGTATATTTTTACCAAACCTGTCCAGACATTTAGTTCGCGTTTCGGGTAGAATTCACTTATATTTCATTTGGCTATAGGTTATGATGATGTGTGATTGGTATTTGTACGTAGTAAGATGTCGAGATGGGACCCTGTATACGGGAATTTCCACCGGCATTGATCGCCGGCTTGCCGAACATCGGGAAGGAGGAGACGCCGGATCGAAGTACCTAAAAGGTAGGGGGCCCCTGACATTATTGTTTCAGAAGAGGTTGGGAAGCAGGAGCCTAGCTTTGAAGGTGGAAAATATGGTCAAAAAGCTTTCAAAGGCAAAAAAGGAGAATTTGATCTGTGTCCCTGGATATATTGCGGAAATAGTGAAACGGGCTAATAAATGAGCGGCTAGAGGGCAGCCAGCATGACAGAAAACAACTTTATTGAACATTCTGGACTTTTGTTACCATCAGACCAGAAGCCAGCCTAATACGCTTAGGTTCGAACCCATCCATCCTGGCATCTCGGATAGTTACACTTGACTATGCCTCTTCCTCCACACTTAGCGCACCGTTGAGTCTCATCTTTTTCTACAGGCGTGTGCGCTGCATCTGGTTTCTTGCCAGAGCCCTGACAACTAGGACACATCATCCATGATGTTCCGCCACATACCGGACATTTTATGCGTCCTGTCCCCGCGGGCAATACAACCACCTCCAGATGCAGCCTGAATCTCCAATCCGATGCCGACTTGTCATGCCTAGTTACCAGCGCTATTTAAGTCCCATCAGGGGTACTTTTATCTCTTCTTTTGTTCTGCCTCCTGTGATTTCTTTTTTAATACTTGCTTCTTGGGTTTTTTTACATTTTTTCTTCCTTTACTACCCACGTTTCTACCTCCGTAATTAATTCCTTCTCAGGGATTATCTATTCATCCCTCAATATGCACATTCGCTTCAAGGCGAATTATAGTATTTTCTCCAAGGATGTCAACGGTATCAGGTATTTCAGAATTTCTCCGGTATGTCAGATGCAGTGGACTACACATAAAGCCCTTTTGTTATAGAGGGTGGGCCGCGTTAAGTTTTCGCTTTTTCGATTTCTCGCCTTCTCGCCTCCTGATCTTCGGCTATTGCCTGTTCTCTGGCTAGATCAGTTTTTCTTCTTGCCTGCTCTCTGGCTAGTCGCGTAGGTTCTTCCGCCATGCGCTTCTCTTCACGCTTGGCCCCTTTTGCTGCTTGCTCTTTTTGAATCGCTTGCTCTCTGGCCAGATCAGTTTTTCTTCTTGCCTGCTCTCTGGCTAGTCGCGCAGGTTCTTCTGCCATGCGCTTCTCTTCACGCTTGGCCCCTTTTGCTGCTTGCTCTTTTTGAATCGCTTGCTCTCTGGCCAGATCAGTTTTTCTTCTTGCCTGCTCTCTGGCTAGTCGCGCAGCTTTTTCCGCAATGCGCTTATATCCACGCTTGGCCTCTTTTGCGACTTGCTTTTTCTGGTCTCTCATTGTCTCCCACCTCCAAACATTAGATAATCGTGAAATTAATCATGAATCACTATAAAGTTGGGGTAAGTTTACTAAACTCCAGTCCACTCTACAAGATTCTCACCAGATGCACTTTTTGAGTAAATGTTCATCTTGCCAAAAACTCTCTGCCAATTTACTGTATATTATCTCTCTTCGTGAGGCGATCAATCTTCTCCTGCTGCACGCTGCTCGTGGCTAGCTTCATCAAGGATTTCTCCAAGCAAAGTTTCCAAGCGAGGAGGTAACGTGCAAACCATCATTTGGACAGGCTCCGTTACTAGCCTGCTAGCCCGAAGGCGTATGAGATGGCAGAAGCTACCATCTGTAAAAACCATTACTTTTTGTACGCTTGCTGGAAGCCCTTGGAGATAACTGAGATCCGTTAAGGCTTTCCTAACTCCACCTGTGTTTTCTCTCTGTGTTCTTGTACGTGCTCTATTGCATAGAATAGCGGCAACGAAGGAACCATCTTCTGCGACAGCGTCAAATTTATGACTTCCACCACTTGCCAGTTGAACACGTTTTTTCTCGAAGACATGTCCAGGGAACTGCTTTGAAAGCCAAGTACGCACATGGGGTTCGATCATAGTCTTTATCTTCGTTGTATCTGCCATATACCGCCTCCTTTGGGATTATACCACTGCCGGATTTCGCCAATCGAGCCAGCTTAACAAAAGTCAGTTTCGTTTAATGATAATTCGGCACATCACACAGAGCGTCATTTTGCTACTTCATTGTATCTGATGCATAGCTTTTATTACCTACATCCTTGACAGGCCGAGGTTATCTTAAGCACAATCTAAGGATAGAGACTAAAATGAAGTAGAAATAAGTCAGGTATGGTACGCATGATTAATAAACAGGTCATCGTTGTTGGCGCGGGAGCTAGTGGCATGATGGCCGCTGGGCGAGCCGCCGAGTCAGGCGTTAAAGTGCTTCTCCTGGAAAAGACCCGAAGTCCTGGCAATAAAATCCTCATCAGTGGTCAGACACGTTGCAACCTGACCAATATTAAAGAAATGGACACCTTCATTGATATGTACGGTCCTAATGGCCGTTTTCTCTATAATGCTTTCCATCATTTCTTTAGAGATGACTTGCTGACATTTTTAAAGCGCTACGGTGTGGAGACCATAACTGAAAAAGATGGACGAATCTTTCCTTCATCCGGAGACGCACGGGAAATTGTCAAAGCCCTTCAGTATTACCTGGCTGACAATGGAGTCCAGGTGCAAACTGGCGCCCGCGTAACCAATATCCTGATAGATAAAGGGCGTGTAGCAGGCGCACAATCTGAGTCAAAGACCTTTCCCGCAGTGGCTGTTATTTTGGCAACCGGTGGTGCTTCATATCCGGGTACCGGTTCCACCGGTGACGGCTATAGCATTGTCACTGCGGTTAACCACACAATTACGCCAATACGCCCGGCTCTGGTACCTCTGGTTGTATCCGAGACGAAGCGTGCCAGGAGTATGCAGGGTGTTAGTCTGCGTAATGTACGCTTGACAGCCTATCGGTGCATAGCCAGTGATATTAAACCGTCAGCAACGCCAACCAGGGACTCTGGGCGGGGCATAATTGCACGTCGCCTGCACCAGCCGGTTATAGAAAGTCGCACAGGTGATATTATGATAACGCATTATGGTCTAAGCGGGCCTGTTACACTGCAAATGAGCCTGGCAATAGTCGATGCCCTTGAGCACGGACCTGTAAGTGTATCCATCGATCTTGAACCAATGCTTGGTAGTAATGAGCTAAGCGAGCGACTGCAACGAGATTTTAGCAGCTACAGCAAACGAAGCTATCGCAACCTTCTCAAGGCACTCCTGCCACAAAAGTTGGTCGAGCCTTTTATTGAAATGACTGGTATACCAGCTGATAAATGGTGCAATCAGGTTGATTCCGTTGAGCGAAAGAGATTGCTATGCTTACTTAAGTCGCTCAGTTTCAACATCAGAACTCCATTGCCCCTATCTTCGGCTATGGTTACTGCCGGGGGTATTTCCCTCAAAGAAATAAACCCACGAAATATGGCCTCACGTTTAGTCGCAGGTCTTTACTTTTGCGGGGAGGTAATGGACATCGATGCCGATACTGGCGGTTATAACCTGCAGGCTGCTTTTTCTACTGGCTATGTAGCCGGTGAAAACGCTGCTGCCTATATAAATAATCTTCCCCGATAGCTGGCCATTTCGGGAAATTCCTGCTCAAATACCTTTTAAGGGTGCTTAAATCTTTACAGGATATGGATTCCAAACTCTTTTAAAGCTTCAGTCAGAGCGCTTAAGGGAAGACCCACTACGTTTAAATAGTCTCCCTCAATCCTATCCACAATAACAGCTCCCAATCCCTGAATGGCATAACCTCCTGCCTTATCCAATGGCTCCTTTGACTTCACATAGGTATCGATTTCTGACTGGGTTAACTTTTTTAAAAAGACTATTGTTTCTACAGATCTGGATAATGTTTTATTTTTGGCTGTGTCTATAACACTGAAACCGGTTATTACCGAGTGAGACTTTCCATTTAGTTTTTGCAGCATTTCCCTGGATTCATTTGCGGTGCTCGGTTTACCCAGTATTTGGCCATCAAAAACAATAAAGGTATCGGCGGCAATAATTACAACATTTTTATGCTTACTGGCAACTATTTCGGCTTTTTTAAGAGATATTTTTTGAGCGACATCATGCGGCTGTAACCCCGGGTAGATATCCTCTTCATAATTGCTTGATTCGACCTCAAATTTAAGGCCAATTTTTTCCAGTAATTCTTTTCTTCTTGGCGATCCTGAGGCCAATATGATTTTTTTCATCTAGTCTGTTTATATAATACGGATTATAGCAACTAACTAAGTGAATAGGAATAGACCAGGATTTCCCAAAACTCTGAGATACGTTAGATTATAACGAGTGCACAAATCGTCAAAAAGTTACTACTTAGGCGACAAAAAGACGTACCGTGCAGGAGTAAGCAATAATTCATGTCATTAGTGTTAAGCAAGGGAAGGCTCCTTGGATTTGACCATGTCAATCTTTCTTATTGGGAAGCTTGTCCAGGCTTTTGCAAAGCGGGGCGTTTTAGTGTACAGTAGAAGTGGTGGTTCCAGTTTAGGTTATCACGCACTTAGTTAAATTACTTTAGATTTACCCAACTTACCCAAGCTCCGGATGACCCCAACTCCAACCAACTATTTGTAAGAGAGGAGGTCATCCAATGAGTTTTCAGGACAAGTCGATTCAGTGCTCCGATTGCGGGACTACCTTCACATTCACTGCTGGGGAACAAGAATTCTTCGCGTCTAAAGGCTTTACCAGCGACCCTAAGCGTTGTCCCCAATGCCGACAGGCTAAGAAACAACAGCGCGGCGGTTCACAAGGTGGCTATAGCCACAGCAGCACCACACTTAGTAGGGAATACTAGTTTGGCTTTAAGCACATACATAGGCGCTGGGGGTACTTGGCCTAGATATGTCCTTATTCAGCGTTAACGAAAGGGGTACCAATATGAATATCTACGTGGGTAACTTATCGCCTGATGTAACTGAAGAGGAATTGCGAGCGGAGTTCAAGGCTTTTGGAGGAGTCACGTCCGTAAGCATCATAAAGGACAAGTACAGTGGGCAATCCAGGGGAATTGGGTTTGTTGAAATGCCATCAAAGTCTGAAGGCGAAGCTGCAATTGCTGGCCTCAAAGGGAAAACACTGAAGGATCGGACGCTTGATGTTAGTGAGGCTCGCCCTCGTTCCGATAGCAGAGGCGGAGGGTCTGGCGGAAGAGGAAGACAGAGAAGATACTAAATCGCCTAGTCCTCATCTACATGCTTAAGACATATAGCGTTGATACTTAGCATACAACTGACCGAACACGCCGGGCATAGTACAGTGTCAATGGCAGTGGCACGATAATCGTGCCAGGGTGAAGTACTTTTATTCGCTTTTTTCAACATGAAAGACAACGGTGACCTACACTCTGAAGACATCCTCGGCATGAGGTCTGAGGTTGAGTCACTTAGACCTCACGAGAGCGCTTGGGGCACTTTTCACGAGGAGGAGGCAGAAGAAGATATTGCCAAAATTGCCTCTTCCTGGGAAGGTAAAAAATCTGCTGACCTTGAAGAAGAGTGGGGAGATAAGACAGAAAGAGGAGCTAAGTCTGCACCTGGGCTTGAAGTAGAGCCTTGGGAACAGCCAGTTGATGACCCGATTCTCATGTATCTGCACGAGATAGGCAGAGTCTCGCTTCTCACCGCCAAAGATGAGAAGGTATTAGCCAGTAAATTAGAAGAAGCCAAGTATCTGGCAAAGATTGAAGGTCTTAGTCCTGAGCAACATGGCAGATATTCCCCGGCGGTCAGCACCGCAATCTATTTGCTTCGTCATTTACTTGCCGCCCGGCCCGTAGTGGCTATTCTTGCCAGGCGCTTTGAGATTAATGCGAGGGATGGGATACTCCGAACAATTCGCGACCCCAAACTGCGGGCGGCTATCGATGGTGTAATCGACCCGGAACTGGTGAAGGCTATTACAGAAGCTAACGGCAAAAGCGCCTTAGAAGTCGGGCGGAGCCTGATAGACTTTTCCATAGATAGCCGGCTCTTGCCTTCGGAATTGCTGGACAGCATAGTGAACGGAACCTCATGGACTAAGTTAAAGTCATTAGCCGCTGAGCCCATTAATCGTGAATTACTTTCCAAGCTTCGGGCTAAGAGCCAGCAGCTTACCACCTATTTCAGCCAGGTTAAAAGAACAGCAAGTGAGGCAAAGAAACAGCTTATTTTAGCAAATTTGCGACTGGTGGTCAGCGTTGCCAAGAAATATACTGGACACGCAATACCGCTTCTTGACCTTATTCAGGAAGGCAACATTGGCCTATTTCGGGCCGTGGACAAATTCCAATACAGGAAAGGTTATAAATTCAGTACTTACGCTCATTGGTGGATTAGACAAAGTATTACCCGCTCTATAGCTGATCAATCCCGTACTATTCGTATCCCAGTGCACATGGTAGAAATTATCAATAAGTTATATAAGACCATTCGCTGCCTGGCTCAAGAGTATGGGCGTGAACCGAGCCGCGAGGAAATTGGCATAGCGATGGACATCCCTTCAGAAAAAGTAAGGGATATTTTGAAATTATCTAAAAGGCCGCTGTCTTTAGAGGCTCCTATTGGCGAAGATGGAGACAGCGACCTCGGTGATTTTGTTGAAGACCGGACTACCCTGCCGCCAGCCGAGGTTGCCTCACGAGAGCTACTTAAGGCGCAACTAACTAAGCTGCTTTCTGAACTCAGTGACCGGGAGAGAAGGGTTTTATTACTCAGGTTTGGTTTTGAGGATGATAGGCCCCGCACTTTAGAGGAGGTGGGGAAGGAGTTCAATGTGACCCGAGAGCGAATCCGCCAGATCGAGGCTAAGGCATTGCGCAAGTTGCGGCATCCCAGCCGCAGCCGGAAACTCAAAGACTACCTGGAGTAAGCTCGCAGGGCACTGCGGGCACAAGGAAAAATCAGAAGAAGTCACTAGGGCTATTCTGGATCTGTCGAGCATCTAAAAGCGCCATGTGAGAGTAAACATTTAGCCAGAAAGTTCATTCTATTTCTGATCAGAACCATACAATTTAGGTCTTGCTTAAAAAGTTTATTTATGAGTAATATATGTATATGATGCCAAAGGGAATCAGTTTACACCTGTGTTAACCACCCCTATTGATCCTCAAATGTTGGTTGACTTGGTGTCTATAAGAATGCCTTTCGGAAAATACAAAGGTTATATCCTTTGTGATCTGCCTGAACCTTATCTGGTATGGTTTCACCGGAAAGGTTTCCCTCCTGGGAAAATTGGCATGCTATTGTCTACTCTTTATGAAATCCAACTTAACGGATTGCAATATATTCTGAAGCCAATCAGAAAATATGAGCGGTGAAGTAGACTGAAAACAATGCCATTTTGACTGGAACTAAACTTTGTTTTGCACCTGACAAAAGGTAGAATTAGCGGCATGGGCAATATAAAGCGTGTCAACATCAAACCAGGCTTGCGGGTCTCAATAGTAATAAAGGCAGATCAGCGGTATGGAAAACTAACCGAAGGGATAGTCAAAGATATTTTGACAAACTCTACAGTTCACCCCCACGGCATCAAGGTCCGATTAGAAAGCGGTCAAGTTGGTCGAGTTAAAGAGATAAAAGTCTAAGGTCTTTCTCCACCGAGCTAGCTCTGTTTCCGAAACCTGCCACGAGATCTTGGCAAAACTGATAACCAGGGAAGGTCTAAATTACTGATAGTTATTAATAAAGAAAACTTTTGATATGCTACCTAAGCTTATCCAAAATCATAAATTAATTAACATTGTTCATAAATTCGGTAGCTGCACATTACATCGAAATGTTACGTTGTGATGATTTGTGTTCTCCGTGATGAAGTCAACAAGAGTTGAGGTTAAGGATAGCAGCAAGCCACACCATACCACTATGTAATCTGTATCAAGATAGTAGGCTTACCTAATGTTCAGTATTTAGTATCCTCTTTTCTTGTCCACAATGTTGAGTAGTCTTCTTCCACTCAAATATCGTCTTAGATTCTCGCAAAACACTGCGGTTGCCCGTTCAACATAGTCTTCCATGCCGCCGGCAATATGAGGGCTGATGATCACGTTGGAAAGCCCCCAAAGGCGACTGTCTGCCGGGAGTGGCTCCGTGGCGAAAACGTCCAGGCCGGCTCCTGCAATCCGGTGCTCTTCCAGGGCGTGAACCAGTGCCTCCTCATCAACTAAATTACCCCTGGCTACATTAATTAGGTAAGCCGTGGGCTTCATATTGCGTAGCTCCACCTCACCTATAATTCTGTAACTCTCAGCCGTAAGTGGTAAGGTAAGTACCACAAAATCGCTCTGCGAAAGCAACTGCAATAGCTGGTCCGGGGCAAATAGCTTATCAACATACCTGGCCCGCCTTGACTTTCGAGCCGACCTGCGTGTGGCCACTACCCTCATGCCAAAGGCTTTAGCCAGCCGAGCCACTTCCCGCCCAATATTACCGAGTCCCACGATTCCCACAGTCTTGGAGTGCAATACCGTTGCCAGAAATGGCTTCCATTGTCCCTGCTGCTTCAACTGGAAAGCTAATGGTGCCTGTTTGGCAAACATCAACATCAGCCCGAGAACGAATTCACCGATCGGAATCGCGTGAATGCCACTCACATTAGTCATTGTCACGGAGCTTCGCCGGAATTTGTCATCCAGGAATCTATCTACTCCGGCGGACATCGTTTGAAACCATTTTAACTTTGGGGCTCGAGCCGTAACATTCTCAGGAAGTCTGAAACCATAGATTACCTCGGCCTCAGCCAGAAGAGCATCCAGCTGTTTTTTAGCGGCAGCATCACCCTTTTTTTCCTCTTGAGCCAGTTCCGAAACGTTAATCAGCTTTATTCGGCTGCTGATATTCGTAATTTGATGCAGACTTGCCTCATTCAATGCGGTAGTTACAAGCAAGTTAACTGATTCCACGGATACGTACACCCTTCTTTCGGTAGTAGCTGAGTATATGAGCTTCTAACCTAGCAGTCAAGCAGATATAATTTACATTCGTATTGGTCGCTGCACAGCAAGCTTGGGTAACAACATACAATACCGAGTCAACATTCCGATGGATTGTGTGCTTGAGGTGGTTCCGGAAACAATTGCTAATTGTATCTTTTTCATTACCATGACAGCTTTTCTGGTGGGGGTGGTAGGTAGTATAGTCCTTACTCGTAGACAGCCAAAGCAAGCTATTCGTCCTTCTTAAGCACGACTAGTATACTAGCTTCAGATTACACGATTGCACAGGAACTCAGAATGTGCGTTGACAAGAACTCCGCGTATTAATGCACTTAACTCAGATAAATGTTTCAAACTAATGCACCAAACAATTATATAGTCTGGTAACTGCAGGTTGACCAGTTCATCAGGACGACCGGAGGTGCGGGCCTGGGCCTAGCTATTGCTAAGAGCTTGGTGGAGGCACATGGAGGCAAGATGGAAGTACGGAGCGAAGAAGGAAAAGGTATCTGCTTCTATTCCATATTGCCTGTCGTGTAGTAGAAAGTTGTTTATGAAACTCTTGTTTTTTAACGGTTAGGCTGGCTAAAGGATTTTGAGTTTACTCATGTCTTAGGGCTTCAATCGGATTGAGCCGTGATGCCTGCCAGGCAGGGTAAAAGCCAAAGAACAAGCCAATGCAGACCGATACTGAAACCGCGAGGATGACAATATCAGCACTGACTAGGGTATGCATAGACCCCATAGTGGACATGCCGAATGCCACTCCCCACCCAAGGATAACCCCGATGATGCCGCCGGCAAGGGAAAGAAATGCCGACTCTATGAGAAATTGAATCCATATATCGCTGTCCTTGGCCCCTAGTGCTTTGCGGATGCCTATCTCCCTAGTTCTCTCTAGTACTGAAACAAGCATAATGTTCATCACACCAATGCCACCGACTAGCAGGGAAATCGCGGCAATTGCACCCAGCAGCATGGTCGTTGTTGCCATTGTGTTTGCAACTGTACTGGCCACTTCTTGCATCGAAGTAACAGTAAAATCGTTTGCCGCTGATTGTATAAGCCGGTGACGTGTACGCAGCAGGTCTGTGATTTCCTGGACCGCTTTGTCGGCATTATTCAAATCATTTACTTTCAGAGAAATAGATGATATGACCTGCTCACCACGCGGAGTTCGCTGTTGGGCTACTGCCTGTTGCATGGCGCTCAATGGAATGAATACCATATTATCCGGTGAACCGCTTATGGATCCTTTGCTTGCCAGGACTCCAATAACGCGCACGATAATAGTGCCAATGCGCAAGTCTGTCCCCAATGGATCGTTGTTACCATACATTGTTTGCGCCACTGTAGAGCCCAGCACGGCTACCCTGGTACCGCGTTGAAAGTCGTAATCGGAGAAGAAGGTACCGCTGATTGTATTTAAATTGTATGTTTGCATGTATGCCGGGTTCGTCCCGGTGACCTGGGCGTTCATATTCTGGCTGCCGGCAATCAACTGTAGATTTCTAGAAAAAATCGGAGCCACAGATGAGACAAGGTCTGTTTTATCAGCTATCGCTGTGGCGTCTTCCATAGTCAGTGTGGTGGAACTACCTGCGGCGCCTCTTACTCCGCCGGCGCCCATACTTGATCCCGGCGTAATCATCATAAGGTCTGGCCCCAGAGTCTGGATTCTGGCAAGTATGTCTGCCTCAGCGCCTTTGCCTATAGACATCAAGGCAATTACAGCCGAAACACCAATTACAATGCCGAGAATGGTCAACAGGCTGCGCAGCTTGTGCGACGTTACACCAACCCAGGAATTAGCAAAAGGCCTTAACAGATTTTTATACTTTTTCATCCTTTTCTACTCTGCCGTCTTCAATATAAATAATACGTTGACAACGCTGTGCGATTCTTGGGTCATGCGTGACCATTACCAGGGTAATCTTCCGCGTGGCGTGTAGCTCTGTGAGCATTGAGATTATCTCATCACCGGAACGGCTATCCAGGTTTCCTGTGGGTTCATCCGCCAGTATCAGAGGGGGTTTTTTTGCAACGGCACGCGCGATAGCCACCCGCTGCTGCTCTCCGCCGGAAAGCTCGGTGGGGCGGTGATCGGCCCGATCATCAAGCCCCACAGTAGTCAGCGATTCCATGGCGGACTTGAAATCATCGGCGCCAGCGTATTCCAATCCTAATTTGACGTTGGACAGCGCTGACAGCCTGGGCAGAAGGTTAAATTGCTGAAAAACAAATCCGATCTTTTGTGCCCTGATATGAGCAAGTTCTTTGCTAGTTAGCCGGCTTACTTCCTGCCCATCGAGATAATAACTGCCCGAAGTGGGTATGTCCAGGCAACCTAAGAGATTGAGTATAGTCGACTTTCCGGAGCCTGACGGCCCCATAATCGCAACCAGCTCACCTGTTTCAATAGTGAAACTTACGCCATCTAGTACATGTAGTTCTCTATTGCCGATGGGATATATTTTTGTTATATCCTGTAATTGAATCATCTGGTGACGCCCGGTATGCGTACTCCGCCGGGAAGCGCCGGCGTTTGCGTCCTCTGCTGGGTGCTCGTAGACGTCGTTGTTGTTGATGCAGCATTATTCGCGATAGACACCTGGTCGCCCTCGCTGAGCCCGCTGATGACTTCAGTATTTTGCCCGTCTGTGATGCCGGCCTGTATCATGCGCTCTTGGGTAACTCCTGGTGACGATACCACCTGAACATAATATTTACCGACACGGCTGGTTATTGCCTTGTTGGGCACGAGTAAAATATTGGTTCTCTCATCGGTTATGATGCTTATGGTAACTGTAAGTCCTTCTCTCAACCTGAAGCCTTCGGGGAGCACAACCGGAGCTTGCCCCTGCCCCGACGCGGCTGACGTCTGCCCGGTATACGTTCGTCTGGTAGACCGCTGCCCGCTGGTCTGATTATCAGAGACTGCCTGATTACGGAGCGCTGTCCGATTATCGGATTGTTGCCCGGTAGATGGTTGCGTGGTGGATGGCGAACTCCCCGTATTTAAAGGCCTGACACGCGTCGTGGTATTATCCGAAGGTATACGCGATGTTGTTTGATTTTGACTGACTGTTGTACCCACCGGGTCCATCTGCACCGTCACATCATAGTTCACCACATTTGACTGGATGGTGGGACTCTCCGCGATGAGCGCCACCCTGGCCGGAAATGAATACCCCGGCTGTGCAACAACCTCTACAGTGGCCGGAGTTCCAATGCTCAGTTGATATATCTCCATCTCATTGACCAGTACGTCAGTCTGGAAATTTACCGGGTCGATGATACGCACCCCGACGGCATTGGCAGCAACCTGGTCCCCCGGCACCACATTTACGTTAGTGACTAGCCCGGCGAAAGGAGCAATGATAGTAGCCTTTTGTAGTGTCTTTTGCGCCTCAGCCAGGTTGGCCTTTGCATTGTCTAGTTGCAGTTGTTTTATATCTATATCCAAGGGATCGGGCGCTGATATAACCTGCGTCCCGCTGGAATTGGTTTTGGGCGTCTCCGCATTTTCCAGATTCATTTGTGCGGATTCTACATTTATCTTTGCCTGCGCCAAGGAACTCTCCAAGGGTGCAGTATCAAGTTTTGCCAGGACTGTTCCCGTCTCTACATGGTCCCCGATTTTCACCAGCACTTCTGCCACTGTACCTGGCGAGTAAAACGCCATGTTTTCCTCGTGGGATGTCTTCAGATTTCCGCTGGCCAGGATATTGATATTGAGATTCCCGCGTTGAACCTCAGCGACCTGGTTTGCGGCGGCCGAGTCGGTTTTAGCTTTGCAGCTCAGAGAGAGAATACCAAGAACCGTGATCAGTATGGCGGCAATTATCGCCTTGTACATTTTCACTATTTTATCTTTTTTCTTTCATGTTGCACAATTAATACTAAGTTCATCATCGCTATAGTATAATCAAAAATTGTTAAAATCTCATTAAGGTCTGAGGTTCGTGAACGTCCGATGTTAATAAGAAATTAATATTTTAGTTGTACCATTAATCGGGCTTGGTCTCCAGATTATTTCTTGGTTGAGGACTCCCAGATAGAAAAAATAAAGAGAACAAAGATAGGCCCCTACGTATTAGCCTTGCTGTTACTGCCAGTGCTGGTACTTATAGCTGCATCGCCGCTGGCTCAAGCGCAGTCATCTGCAGTCCTCAAGTGGGCGCAGGTTGATAAACCCGGTACAAACGGTAACATTGTGGTGAATCCATCGGAAGTGAGCGCTATAGCCCTTGGGCAGGGCAATATCTTATATGCTGTAGATAGTGCCAACGACAGGGTATACAGGAGTACCAATGCAGGTTTGACCTGGCTTGATATAACAGCCGCTATTTTACATGCCGGTGCTACATTACCGGCTACCAAAATTGCCTGTGCCCCGAACCAGCCGCAGTATGTGGCTGTGGTTACCGACGTAGATACTAATGTATATGCATCCACCGACAATGGCGCTACCTGGAAAAATACTAACGTACCTGTCCTTACCGGAACTATCCAGTGTATCACTATATCCACGACGTATACTAGTGGCTCTAACGTGGTATGTGACATCGCCATAGGTACCGCAACCTGGGGCAATATTACTACCGACGGGCAAATGTGGATGCTCAAGATGGGCGGATGGACCAGCGCCTGGCAGAACACGAGTATCATCGTTGATCCCGCACACATCGGTGCCGAAGTATCGGCAATCGCCTTCTCACCAAACTATACCGATGAGGGAACGATTCTGGCCGTGGCTTCGACTGCTGCTGCTGATGTCACGGCGATTTACCAAAAAAAAACCTGGTTATGTGCCGGACAAAGAGACCTTTCGGCGCAAACAACTTTGTGGAATAGTAATAGTCCCTACTTTACTGGTTATCCGGTGGAAATTGATTCGTTTGGCGATGATTTTGTAGTAACGGGTATTGCTTCGTCTATAGCCCTGCCGTCGGACTATAGAGGGAATGATACAGCATCGAGGAAAGTTCTGGTGAGCTACGACAGGCAGCCGTTCCTCATGATTGCCAATAGTGATGTCTATCGAATAGATGACACAGCGTCAACCCAGGTTCTCAGGCTCGATGCCGGTGGTGGTGCTCCCATCGATATACGAAATGTTGCCTACTACGGGACATTAGCCTTGGGCAAGGTCATCGCTGGCGATGTTAATCCGACACCTCCGTATACCACTCAGGTGCGGCGGCTCAGCGGCCCTTTTGACACCCCCGCTCCTACATCCTGGCTGACAGCCACTCAACCGCCTACCGGTCCGGGCAATGCGGAAGTGGCCTGGAGCTATGACGGCACCGTGGCTTTCTGTGGTACCGGCCAAACAGGTGTACATAACAATGACGAGAGCGCTTTCTCGCGGAGCGTTGACAACGGCGATACCTGGGAGCAGACCAGCCTAATCAATACAATAATCAATATCTCGGATATCGCTCCGGCACCGGATTCCAAGAGCTTCTTCCTGGCATCGTATAGCGGTTTCGGCCCTGAGAGCGTCTGGCGGACTGCCGGAGAGCCTCTGGGCAGCTTTTGGGGCCGCTTGTTTACTATATACACTACTTCGGATAGGATAATCCTGCGGCTAAGTCCCGATTACGCCACAGACTATACTATTTATGTGGCCGAGGTGCACAGTACGGGCAGCAGTAGCCTTATGGCGGTGTCGCATACCAGGGGAAATACCTGGCAGAAACTAAACGGCCCGTCGCACATAATTGATGTAGCCGTGGAAGACAAAGACACTCTATACGTTGCCCTGCCGGGTGGCTATATACGCAAGAATACCACTAACGGCGCTGCTTGGCTAAGCCCACCGGTGAGCTGTTTTCCCGACAGCGCTTCTGAAATCAACATGTTGACCGTTGTCGGCAAAGGAAATATTCTAGCCGGCAGCAGGGATAGCAGGGTAGCTTATTCCACGGATAATGGTACTAGCTTCGCTGAAATCGACAAACCCATAGGCTCTCACGCAGGCGACGTGCAGGTAGTGGCGGATGCTAACTATGACAAAAATAAGCTTATCTATGCTGCTGGCAACGTCACTGATGATGGAATCTGGCGCTGGACTATCGGCACTTCCACCGAATGGGAGCAAATCGATAAGCAAATTACTGACCTTGGCACAAACCAGCGCATCTGCGGCCTGGGTATGGGTAATGAAGGCACACTTTATGCACTGCGGTCAGATATTGTCACCGGTAGCGGTGGTGGAGGTATGGACAGGTCTCTAAACCCCAGTCATTCCTATGTTTGGCAAATTGAATTCGATGTTCTAAACCGCACGTTACCTGTACTGCCATCTATACCATTAGCTGAGCCAACTTCCTTTGATCCTACAATCATTTTCCCCAATACTATGCCATCACTCAAGTTGGCTAGCGACGTCAACCAAAATGTGGCATGGGCTGTTGATTTTGCCAATATGCTTATATACAGGTTTGACGACAATATCTGCAAAGTGGGGCCGGTAATAAATGGTCCCGAGCAAGTTGGCTGTGACCCGGTTAGCGGCAGAAATCAGGAGATTAACATCGACTGGGAGCAATTATCGCTGTCCAATCAGTATGAAATCCAGATTGCAAAAGATGACCAGTTCTCAATACAGGTAGTTGAGAACGACCATATCATCCCTGTAGACCTAACGGCACCGGCGGCCTTCTTCCCTGCCGGTGGAATAGTCCCAACATCGGCCTCTGAAATCGCAAATTGGGGCAATTTTGAATGTGGCCATATATACTACTGGAGGGCCAGGACAAGGCAGGCAACTACTGGGGAGATTATTAGGAGTCCGTGGTCTGAAATCAACAGCTTTACTGTTAAGGCAGGGCTGCCTGTCAGGACTGACTATTATGGTCCTAAGCTATTGTCGCCCGACAACGGCTGTGTGGGCTGCCCCGTAGAACACGCTTCGTTTTCCTGGGCTCCATACAAGGAGACCACGAAATACGAGTTTGCGCTGGCAAAGGATGCTGCCATGACTCAGGTCCTGGCTGATGATGCAGCCGACACCAGTGCCTACGAGTATGAAGGTACGCTGGACTACGGCACCGGCTACTACTGGCACGTGATGGCCCTTGAACCCGCGCCCAGTGATTGGAGTGCCACCTTCGTCTTTCAGACCCAAGGAGCTCCGGCTTCGCCTCTGCCTGTCAATGTTCCAGGTACTCCAATATGGGTCTGGGTGCTCATTGCTGTCGATAGCATACTTGTGCTGGTAATCCTCCTCCTCATCTTCAGGACTCGTTAAAGCTTACCCAATCCATCTCGGAATTATTGGCAATGACAATGATACGAGTGGTACCTTCGGTTACTGGGCTCCGGCAGGCGCGCCCGGCGGAGCATTCTGGCCCGGTGGCTGGATGTGTATGGAAGTGGCACTAATGTTGCCATTGGCATCCCGGCTTCCAATGACGGACAAAGACTGGCCCTCCTGAAGGTCCGAAATGCTGCCGGTCACGGTCTCCTGGATGGTGGTATCGGGGTCGACGCTCACTGTCGCTGTCCCCTGCGATGTGGTCAAAGTCAAGATGTTGCCGTCAATTTTAGAGAGGGTACCCATGGCCCCTTGACGCTGCTCGGGATTTCGGGTTCCGCTATGATTTGAGGGTACTCTATTGCCGGCAGGTGGTGCCGATGGAGAGCTCCAGCCCTGCGGCTGAATTTGGATAGAGGTAGCAGAAATATTACCGCTGGCGTCAGGATTTCCCATGACGAATAAAGACTTGCCTTCTTGAAGGTCAGGAAGAGCGCCAGTTATAGTCTTCTGAATGGTGGTGTTCGAGTCTATGTTCACCGTCACTGTCCCTTGAGAAGTCGTCAAGGTCAAGGTGTTGCTGTCTATCCTGGTCAGTGTACCGCTGGCGCCGGGACCACGTCCCCGGTATTGATTAGGAGTCGATGGTGATGTTGGTGGTGCAGTTGTGCTGGGCGTAGAAGAGGGCGATGCCGCTGCTCCACAGGAAGCAAGTGCTATAATCGACAGGGTGCCAAGCAAGGTTGCTGCTGCCCGGATCAATCTATGCTTCATCATGGTACCTCCAGATTAGTGTTTACTAGACGTTCCCAGAATCTGTTTATTGCCTGTTCCAGAAATCTCAAACCTCTTACTGGTTATTATAGATGGGAAATGTTCAAAAATGATTAAGATTGGAGATCTTGCAATGGCCTCTCATTGCATCAGTTTTTCAGACATACACCCTAAACCAAAACAAAGGCTAAGAATCGGTCAGTTTGGTCTATAAAAAAGCAAGACATAATCATAAATTCCCCCTCAATATCCCAATGCCATCAATTATTGAATCGCCGCCAGAATCAAATGGTCCAACTTTAGCCTATTAACAATCTGACGAATTGTATCCCGTTTTCGCCGACGATTTACGTACTTATCTGTCAGGTCCGTTTCTTGCTAATCTTCTTTGTGTTATTGTTCTGGCAATAACAATGCCTACCACTGTAGCCAAGAAGATGCCGAAAACAACTGTAAATATGAATTCTGGTACTTCAATCCGGCTAATATTGAATATAACCGTTGCTGGCAGTGACGTAGTTCTTACCCAACTCTCACTTGGGTCATAAAGCCTTCTTAATGAGTATTCTAAATCAGTGAGTGGGCAATTCTTAGTCCACCCGAATTTAGGTGCAATTTCCATGATAACCCACATTCCCACGCCCACATAGCAGAGAAGCCGCCATTGGAAGCCCACCTCCCTAAATAGACTAAACACTACAACCCCAACTAAAAGGATCGGGAGAAGGATATGGAGGTACATGACCACATCTGCCAGCACTCTCCAGATAACCATCATTTGTATCCATAAATATTCTACACTCGTTCTAGTAGTAAAACCACAATAGGTTTCACGGTTAGGAACGAGATCAAAGGTCATCCACAAGCCAAAACAGTTAGCATAAGGTATATAAACGGTTGGGTAAAGGTGAACGAACTTTATTGTTGTTTAATCTCAATGAATCTAGGCCGGATGATGCCAAATTTTATTTAGGCTTACGCCTGACTAATAAAGTTAGTCTATCAACTCCCACAACTTCGATACTTTCATCGGTTCGTATTACGTCGCCATCAGCAGATTTGGCTTTCCAATGCTCCCCTTCAACGATAACAGTGCCAATAGGGCTCAGCGTTTTAATCACGCTGCCTTGCAGGCCTAGCATTCCCTCTTGTCCTGTAACTGGCTTTCTTCGAAAATCCGGTATGATGGCTCTGTGTATTATGAACAGAAGGATACCAAGCAGTATTGCCTCAGTGATGATAATGGGTAAAGGGATCTGGATTTTTAGAAAGTGTAATATTAATATGATGATAATTAGTGCTATCACGTCGTCTAGCAGAAACACTATGACTTTAAGCCAGTTGGTCACTGTTGCCTTAGTGGACTTCTTATTGACTCTTTTCATATCAGAATCGATTGGATAGAAGAAAGAATTGGCTATTACAATTCTTGATTGATTATAGCTCATTCTTGTTCGGCCACTCTAAATAGATGCTTAACAATTCTGACTTTTGTGCAATCTTCTTTTCCTAATTGACGCCAAGATACATTCCTTAAATTAACATGCGACACGAGGTAACTTGATCATAAGTTTGTTATAATTGTTCCGGCATATTGATGAGGTCCG